>OBEQ012226577.1_pt1 | contig 32641 bp, 31 predicted proteins | sample 1670901 | NCBI WGS metagenome assembly OBEQ01 (sample SAMEA104232315, study PRJEB22302) | groundwater metagenome | biome: forest; feature: aquifer; material: groundwater | place: USA | collected 2011-08-07 | depth 5.4 m | reverse complement strand
AATAGTAGAAATTTGAATGCCTTTTTAGACTCGAAAATGTCTTCTATAATTAAACCATCTACAATAGTAGACATTTGAATGCCTTTTTAGACTATTTCACTGGCTACTGATCCTAAATCAATCTACAATAGTAGAAATTTGAATGCCTTTTTAGACTCCAATCAGTTGAAATTTGCGATTACTAGCGAAATTTATCATTGATTTTATCCAATTTTTGAGCATTTTTATGTTTTTTATAAGAAATTAGTGCATAAAGACTGAGGTTTGTAAAATTTAGAAAATGATAAATTCAGTCTCTTCATTTTTTGCATAACCGTAATTTGTCTTTTTACACGTCTTACTAAGTTCAAAGATATAAACACTATCCGATTGTTCAAACTTTTCACCAAAATAATTTTCAATTTTAGACTGAATTTTCTCTAAATAGCTGTCACTATTGTGAATTTCAAACAAAGAATATTGAATTCTATGCCCATATTTTTCTAGAAATTTAGAGAATCGTGTTCTCAATTTATTATTGGAAATATCATAAGATACTAGTAGCATATTAATTAAGTATTTGAAATTGTGGATATTCACAAATTGGTTTTGATCGCATAAACGAACGATAATAACTTTGCACATACAGAAATAATTCTTCTTTCCGCTCTAATATAACTGGCACAAATATTTTTTGAACATCTTTATTTTTTTGGAATTTTAATCTATACTGACCTTTTATTTCTTCAAAATCTTCTTCTTTAACTTGACCTAAATTAAAAGCTTTTACTAGTTGTTTATCAATGATACTTCTAAAAGGTTCTATTATATCGCAAACCAACGATTTTCGTTGATAAAAGGCTTTATGATAAACGCCTTTATACTTGTCAAATCCATATAAATCTAAAAGACTATCAATGAAATTGAATAAAATTGTATAACCAATATCCATTAACACATTCATAGGATCTCTTTTCGCTCTTGGTTTCCTACCATTCCATTCAAAATCTTTGAACCAATGTTGGAAAAATAATTTAGCAGCTACTCCTTCAATACCCAATAATGTAAATTCGTTATCACAATTATCAATATTTGTTTGATAAGTCGAGAATTGATTAATTGCATTTTTTAAATTTTCATCTTTCTTTCGAATCGATTTTAAGAGTTCGACTTGATTATATATTTTATTTTTAACCAATAATTTAGCAATTTCAAGCCCCTCATAATTATACTGATTTTTTCTCAATAAAAAATTCCCTTCTGTTGAAGCGTTCCAGTGGCCAATAGTTTTCATATTTCCGTTCAATATAAAAATAGAAAAACCAAATTTTTTCGACCGCTCCATCAATACAGTTGTTATTGTTGTACTTCCGACAATCCAAATTGTGAAAATTCGATAGCAACTTATTTGAAGAAGTATTTTGTTTTCTTCATTGGTAATGATAATGTTATCATTTTTAATGGATAATTTCTGTCCTTCATTTGGATGAATTATGACCCATTTTTTCGCATTAAAGTCAGGTAGGCTTAACATAAACTTTGGTCGCATAAATTAGAATAAATACATTTTTTGCATTTTTCTGGGTTAATATTCAATAGGGGTTCTTCAACAGCGTAGTGCTTCATTTTAATAATTGTTTCTTCAAACTTTTCAAACATTTCGTTGTCAACAGTAGGAAGAGGGATTGAATAGTTTTTATTTTTACTTAAATCATGAATAACAATTTCATTTACTGTAAATCCCATTTCCATTAAACACACCCATTGAGCATAAACTTGAAAAATATATCCATCATATATTTTAACAATATTTTTCTTTCTCTCTGTAAGTTTTCCCAAAACAGTATCAAAAATATCTATCTTGCCACAAATGCCATATTCTTCTGAATAGACATCGATGCTTTGTAAAATTGATTTTCGAGTAGAATAATTTTTCTCGTCAATTGTTTTATGAGCATGATTACCATCTATTTGAGGCTTTTGTTGAAATATTTCTTTGGAAAAAGTATTGTATAAGCCATGATAATATATTGATTTTGGGCAAAATATAAAATCATTTAAGGATGAAATTGTAATATAACTTTCCATGTTTTGAGTTGGTAAAAAGATTGATTAAAATATTTAAGTATCTTTTTTATTCTGTGTATTTTCTATTTCTTTTATGATTTTTTCAAAATCATTTGGAAGTTGGTCGTTTTTCTTTATTTGTGATCGATGAAATATTCCATACTCTTTTAAAGCTTTGTCTTTCGCTATTTCTGCTGAAATTTTCCCTGCATGTTCCAGAATGTTTCGATCGTTCAGTTCTAGAAAGCCATCTAGTTTCTTTATCCAATCTTTCATATACATAGAAACGTTACGCATGGCTTGACCTTCTGCAAAAATCAAATATTGCTCAACTAAATTATTCAATGCTTTCAATTCATCTTCAGATAAATAGTTTTTTGCAATGCCAACATCTTCTTTTCGAACTTTTACACCTCTCCATGATCTAAGTCCCATATTTGTTTTTGTACTATCAGATCTTGAAGCAATAATTTCTGCAGCAGTCATTCCAGTGATTGCCCAATGCATTTTATTTTGAACTGTTTTGAAAAATAGTATACTTTCATCCAAAGTAGGATCATAATCTACGCTTGTGGCATAAATGTCTGTTATTTTTTGATAAAATCGTTTTTCAGACGTGCGAATATCTTGTATTCGACGCATCAATTCATCAAAATAATCAAATGGCTGGTCAGGATTTTTTAAACGTTCATCATCTAGTACAAAACCTTTCACAATATATTCACGAATATGTTTGGTTGCCCATTGTCTGAATTTAGTAGCTACATGACTTTTAATTCGGTAACCAACTGATATTATTGCATCTAAATTGTAAAACTTTTGAAGCCTTTCGACATTTCTATTCCCTTCCTTTTGAACTTGTAAGAAATCCTTACAAGTTGAACTTAGGGTTAATTCTTCTTCTTCGAATATGTTTTTTAAATGTAATGTAATATTTTGCGGAGTTGTTTGAAATAACTCTGCCATGTGTTTTTGAGTCAGCCATACTGTTTCATTTTCAAGACGAACATCTAATTTTGTTTGTCCGTCTTCGGTTTGATAGATAACTATTTGCGAATTTATCTCCATTTTAACAATCGATTTTAGAATAAGGTTTTGTTTGAACGAATTGGAGCCATTCTTTATTAGAGATTGCTAATCTCAATTTCTTGAAATCAGTTGATTTATTAATGTTATCTAATATCCAAAGTCCTTTCAAAGCAATATGATAAGCACCATTAGCATCCGAATCTTTTGGTAGTTTATCGGTAGAATTTCTTGAATCAAAAAAGACACCTTTTGTGTCGGCAACAGGTGAGAGTATGAAATCATTTTCTGTTCCACTTTCAGAATGTCTCAAAGATAAAGTCAAGCCCAGTAAATGAAATAATGAAGAGAACAAGCTTTTGTTTTCGCTTGTGATAATATCATTTTTTAAATCATTTCCATTCTTGAAAGAAATGGTGTTTTTTTCAAAGAGAGTTTTTAATTCTGCTGTTACATTCACACGCTCACTTCCTTTTGATGTTGGATTATATCTCCATCGTTCAACTCCATGCGTACAAACAGACCATTTTGTTTTTGTTCCTTCTGCTTTTAATGTAAAGTTGTTGTAATCGAATTCAAATTCAAAATAATCTTTAGAAGTATTGTATTGAATGTTACCAAATTTGGAGAAAAATTCTTGTGATTTTTCTATTGAATAATAACGGGTATCTAAAAAGTTAACAAATCCAGTAGTTGGGTCAATTTTACTCGTTAAAGCAGCTGGTACATAGAATAGAAAGCCACATTGTTTCCCTAATTTTTGGAAACTTTCAAATTTACTTGTTAACTGTAACGCATTGTATAAACCACCAACTTCTGTTTCTTTTTTATCTTTAAAAATCAAATAGTTTAATTTGTCGATTAACATTTTTTCAAACTTCTGATACACTTGTTTCTCTACTTTTTGTCTACCTCTTTTAAATCCGAAATTTAAATCTTCCAGTACAACAATAGCCATATTTTCAACCATCATTTTAGCAACTTCATGAATTACCAAAGAAAGATAACCTTCTTTTAATTCTTTGATTGTTTCAATAGTACCCCAAGATTTACGAGCAGTATCTCTGTTTTTTTCTTTTGTATCAAGTAAATTGTGGTAATCAACTGTAGTTATTTCATTTGTAATTTTATTCAGTGTTTTTTGTAGTATGCTTTCTCCTTTTTGATTAATCAATGTTAAATACAGCAAATGTCTCTCTCCTCTATCAATTCCAATAATGTTTACATTCGGATTATTTTGTAAAAACTCATTGACATTTGTGTTAAAATAATTACCATCTGTAGCCTTAAAATTCATGGTTATTGGCACATGGAATTGGAATTTATCCAAAGCGAAGCGTTTGTCTTTAATTATTGGATAAGAAAATTTATCTTTTAATTCAACCGCATGATGTCCTCTTTTCCAAATTTCTTCAGAGTATTCCAAAGATTTTTTTCGAAAAAAAACTTCCGCTTCTCCATTCAATTTGTAAACCACATTCATTAAATTTTCTTCTTCAAACAATGCTCTCCAATACATGGTATGAAGATTCGGTTTACCCTTACTATTTGGAGAAAAATCTTTGTTATAGATTTGGAAAAGGAATATTTTTCCTTCTTCAATTAATGAGTTAATGTATTTCTCTTCGATGTTTTGAAAAGTTATTTTATATGTCTGAGTATCAATATCTCTATAAAACTCATCTAATGAATTATATTCTTTACTTGATTTAAAAGTGAAATTAAATTGACACGTACTTTCATATTTAATCAAAAAATCTTTGCAAAAATCTACCCACGATGTTAAACTATCTTTGAAATCAATTGTATCATTAGATAGTTCTAAATATTTTTTTTGAAATTTTTTAGGTCTTTTTTCTCCATCTCCAGAAGAAATTACCATTGAATTTGTTTCTAAATCAAATACATAATTATTTAATTGATACACTTTTTCTGATATAGATAAATCACCATTAAATACTTTACCTGATATTATATAATCGTCTTTAGAAATGGAAAAATGATGTTTAACTGCTTTTAGTTGAGTACTGCATTTCGGAATCATTTTTGATGCGTCAGGAAAAAATTTATTTACTATTTTTTCAAAATTAGTTTCTTTTTTAGGGCTTAATGGAATATCTTTAAAAACCTTATTGTGTTTTTTATCCATTATACACAGATAATACAGACCATCTTTTCGAAGTAAAACAGAAGTATTATCGGATTCTTTATTTACATCCCAACCCGCCAATAATTGTGCATTTTCAAAATTTAATTTAATTTTATCGGTAGAATACGCCTTTTTAGTTAAATAATTTCGGGTTTTGTTATACAAGGGAGTCGCTAAATCTAATTGCGTAAACAATCCTTCCAACATACTATAAAAACCTTCCTCTTTATCCAATGAAGGATCTTTTAAAATCAGTGGTTTTATGAAATGTAAAAATGAAACGATTTCATCTAAAAACGCTTTAAGTTTATCTACTTTATGTTGCTCTTGAATTAGTTTTTTAGAAGATGGAATTTCAACATTTAAAACGTCTTTTATTTCTTCATATTTTAAAGTAATTCGATCAATAGAAGTAGATGAGTTACCATTTTCATCAATGATTAAATTCATGTTTTTAAAATACTCATTCCATTCATCCCCTGTGTTCTTATCCTCTTTTTCTTCTAATTCTTTGAAAAAAGCATCACAAATAGCTTGTACAAATTGTAATGAAAATTGCCCATTTTTAGTTGTTCCAATCCATTTTTCTAAGTCTTCGTCGTATTTTTCAGTTCTTTTCTTTCCGTTTAGTGGTTTAACAACTGTTTCATAATGAAATTTTAAAGCTACTTTTACGATAGACCAACTTCCATATATTTTTTGTGAAATGTCTGTTAGTGAAGTGTCATTTTTTAAATAAATTTTAGTCGTATCAAATGAATTGAGATCTTTCATTAATGCAGAAATAGATGAAAAAACATTTATTTTATTTCCATCAATTTCTTTCTCCAACAACTCAGATCTGTAAAATACTTCGATTGAATTTAAAACATCTGAATCATCCAAAAATTCGTCTTGTAAAAACGAAACACTTTCTCGATCGCTTAAAATTTGTTTGTATAGAACCTTAAGTGTTGGTACATCACGAGATTTTAAATGATTTTCTTGTCTGAATAAATTGATATATTCATTAATTCCTCGGATTTTCTTTTTGACATCTTTTTCTGTTAATCCTCCTAAAACGGTATTGTAAAAATCAATTCCTTTTTGCGTGAGCGTTTCATTGAAAAAATCAATTGAAAAAATAGAATCTAACAATTTTCCTTGAATAACCATTTCTAATTCTTTTTCAATTAAATCAACTTTAAAAGTTGGATATTTTGATTTTAGTAATTCAAATGATCTGCAATTATCTAGGAATTTAGGTAAGTTTTCATGAATTAATCGATAAGCAATTCCTGTTGAGTGTTCTTCAGCAGTATACATATTTTTTCTGTTTTCATTGAAACCAGTAAAATAAGTTGTAAATGTTTTAAATTCTTCAACCAATTTAATATCCTCATAATCGCCATTCTGATTTATCCAATCAATTAAATCAACTTGAATTAATTCTTTTTTAAATAAGCGGTCATATTTCTCTTTTATATCATTTGAGGATGTTTTAGAAAAAGTATTAACTATTTCTTTTCTTAATTCAAGTTGAATTTTATTCAATAGAATTTTATCCTCATCTGTTTTATTATTTTTATTGTATAGTTCTGAAAATTCATACAAGTTTGACAATTTTAAATTTTCAAGGGCAATGCTTATAAAGTATTTATGGTATTCATCTATTATTTTTTTTACCTTTTTATAACTTTCTGCTCGATTTTCATCTGTTGAAATCAGTCCTTTCTTTTCAATGTTTTCCAACGTTTTTGGTGTTGGAATTAATTCAAATTTCAATGTTTTAGAAAGAGAATATTTATTTGTGAAATTTTCTAAAGTGTTTTTCATGTTAAGTTTTTTTACAATTTTCGCACAATGTACATCATTATTTCAAGATAAAACACAATTTTTTGTGATATATTTTTAGTCTATAAACCTTGCATTTATTGATAAACTTACAAAGATAAAGCCTCTTGTACGTAATCTATTTACGTTTAAATAAAATAAAGTTAAATTACTACTTTTTGCTTAAATAATTTCCGCAACCAAATAATTGCAAATATATTTGCAACCGAATCGTTTCGTAAAAACTATTTATACATGAGAAGAGATATTTTTCAAGCAATTGCTGATCCAACAAGAAGAGCTATTATTTTATTGATTTCAATTCAAGCGATGACTCCCAACGCCATTGCAGAACATTTTGAAACTTCTCGGCAAGCGGTTTCAAAACATTTAAAAATTTTGACTGAATGTCAGTTGGTAAAACAAGAACAAAATGGGCGAGAAATATATTATCAATTAGAAGTCAACAAAATGCAAGAAATAGCAGATTGGTTAGCACCTTTCACTAAATTATGGGAGCATCGTTTTACTCAATTGGACAGTGTTTTAGTAAAACTTGATTCTAAAAAATAGAACAAATGAATTGAATAGTGTAAATATGGAAACTAAAAACAAAACAAAAGTTGTAAAGGATTTAAAGGAAAAATCCATTCTAGTTGCTAGAGAATTTAATGCGTCTATCGAAAATGTTTGGCGTGCCTACACAGAAAGTGAACTTTTAGACCAATGGTGGGGACCTTTGCCATGGAAAGCCGTAACGAAATCGATGAATTTTGAAGTTGGTGGTTTTTGGTTGTATGCAATGGTGAGTCCTGAAAATGAAAAACATTGGGGTCTAATGAATTATTTAGCTATTGATCGACATAAAAGTTTTGAAATAGAAGATGTTTTTTGTGATGAGGAAGGGAATGTAAATCCTGAATTTCCTTCATCAACAGGAAAAAGTGTTTTTACCAAAACTAACAAGGGTACGTTGGTTGAATTCAAGATGAAATATCCGACTGAAAAAGATTTACAAATGACAATTGAAATGGGATTCGAACTAGGAATAACTATTTGTTTTGATCAATTGGAAACATTATTTTTACAAAATAAAATTTAAAAATCCACAAAATGGCAAAAGTATCTATTTACTTAAACTTTATGGGCAACACCGAAGAAGCCTTTAATTTCTATAAATCTGTTTTCAAAACAGAATTCGCAGCTCCAATCATGTATTTGAAAGATACTCCTCCACAAGAAGGAATGCCACCATTGTCTGAAAAAGATGGGAATTGTGTGATGCATGTGTCTTTACCAATTATGGGGGGAATCAACCTAATGGGGACTGACATGTTGGAAAGTATGGGACATAAATTAGTAATTGGAAATAATACAACAATTAATTTGGAACCTGATTCAAAAGAAGAAACAGATCGTTTGTTTAATTTATTATCTGAAGGATCAACTGAATGCGCACCGATGGCAGATATGTTTTGGGGTGCTTATTGGGGATGTTGTTTAGATAAATATGGTGTTCGTTGGATGTTTAATTTTGATAAAAAATAAAATAGTTGAACGTTTAGTAATTTTTATAAAAAAATTTTAATTAAATTTGTTTTTTGTAAACTAATTAGTTAACTTTGTGTAAATGATAAGAGAGATTGTTTTTTTAAATAAGCAAATTATAGACTTTTATTTAGCTCAAGATGAGAAAACTAAATTGAAAATAGAATATGTTTTAGATTTAGTTCGTTTTGAGAATCAAGTTCCAATTAAATTTTATAAGAAACTAGAAAGTACTAATGGAATTTATGAAATTTGAATAATTACATCACAAAAAAGTTTTAGAATTTTATGTTTTCAACATAATGGAAACTTAATTTTATTGACAAATGGTTTTATTAAAAAAACTCAAAAAACGCCAAAAAAGGAAATAAAGCTTGCTGAAAAATTAAAAACGGAATATTTAAACCTTAAATAAGATGGAAACTAAAACATTCGAACAACTTCTAGAAGATCAATATGGAGTAAAAGGAACCCCTAAAAGGGATAAATATGATGCCAATTCTCTAGCTTTTAGATTAGGTGTAATGCTCAAAGATGCCAGAAAAGAAGCAAAAATTACACAAGAAGAACTAGCAGATAAAACAGGTACGAAGAAAAGTTATATTTCTCGTATTGAAAGAGGATCTAGTGATATTCAAATTTCAACTTATTATCGACTGATTGAAATTGGTTTAGGTAAACACTTAAACATTTCAATTGGTTAATCAAATAGAATTATGTGTAAACAAATTTATACTTGCTTTTGGTCAGATAACCAAGCGAAAGAAATGGCTGAATATTATTGTTCTATTTTTAAAATTTGATATTCAAGCTTTAATAAATGCATAAATAAAAAGGAAATGGTGCAAAAGTTTAAATCATAAATCTTTCTTTTAATACACCTTAAATCCGCATTTTTAGCCAAAATTAAATACAAGAACAATTTTTATTGGAATATATAGCTGATTTTTTCGATTTCAATTGTAACTTTTCGGATTCTTAAAAGTCTAACGTTTGACTTGTGAATAAATGACGGTAAAAGAATACAATATATCAATCGATGAATATTCGGATAACATTTTCCGATTTGCATTGAAGCATCTTAGAAATGAGATGTCAGCCAAAGATATTGTACAAGAAACTTTCACAAAGGTTTGGATAAAACACGAAGAAGTAAGTTTCGAAAAAGTGAAGTCCTATTTATTTACAACAGCCTATCACGCAATTGTTGATTGGGTAAAAAAAGAAAAAAGAAACGGAGATTTTGAATCCGTTAGTGATACAATAAGTAGCGAACAAATTGCATCGTGTGATTTACAAGAAGTATTACATGAGGCATTAAGTAAACTTCCAGAGATTCAAAAAACGGTAGTTTTGTTACGTGATTATGAAGGATATAATTATGCAGAAATAGCAGAAATAACAAAATTGAGTGAATCTCAAGTTAAAGTGTATATCTTTAGAGCAAGAAAAACACTTCAAGAATATATTAAGGATTTAGATTTAGTTTTATAAAAATGGAAACAATAAACATAAATAATTACGAAGCTTTTTACCTCGACTTTCTGGAAGGAAATTTGAACGAGGAAGAAACTGCTTTATTATTTGTTTTCCTTGATGAAAATCCTGAGTTAAAATTAGATGAAACAGAATTTATTTCTTTAGAAGATAATTCAAGTATACTAGATAATTCATATAAGAAATCTTTGAAACAAGTGGTTTTTGAGGAGGAAACGGTTACATCATTCAATATAAACTCATTCTTAATTGCTCAAACTGAAAATCAATTATCTACATTTAAAAATAATGAATTAGAAGAGTTTATAGCATTAAATCCAGTTTATTTAAAAGATCAACAACTATTTAAAATTGCTCATTTAAAAGCAAATATCGAAGAAATTTATACTGCTAAAAATGAGTTAAAACAAGCAAGAAAAATTTCTTTATGGCCTATCCTTTCAATTGTGGTTGCTGCAAGTGTTGCGTTACTTATTTCTTTTGGGGATTTCTTTACAACTGAACCAAAACAAATAGCTAAAAATAAGGCTTCAATAATTGCGAACGATTCTATCAAGAAAGAAATGAATACAAGTGAAAAATCTTTTGAAATTAAAAACAATCAATTGCTAAAACATGAAATTGAAACTTCTACTCCATTAGTTGCAAAAAATAGTGAAGTAATAGAAACTCCAATTATTCAAAACAACAAGGAAGGAATTCGACCAGAAAAAAGCACAGTAAAAAGATTAAAATCATTAAAAATCAAATATTTTCAATTAGATGAAGAATATTTAGAGCCTGAAAAAGCTCAAGATAATTCAAAACCAATAAAAGTTAAATCTCCTGAAAATACGTATACAAATTTAGGTTTTAATCAAATGGAAAATCCAATTATGCCCATCACAAGTAAATTGTCAGAATTAGTAAAAAAAGATGTGGACTTTAGATCAGCTAAAGCAACATCTAAACATTCTGGAGGATTTTATATTAAAATTGGAAAATTGGTGATTTCACATACGAAATCTTGAAAATTTCATGCTTTTTTGAAATTATCCTAACATTAAACTAACCCCAACTATAAAAATAGAAAATTCAATTAATCCAGAATAGTAAAAATTAGAGCGATTTTTATTAATACAAAAAATCAAAATGGAAGTAATAATCAATGAAAATAAAAAGTAGTAATTGCCTATAATAGTTGATTTTATAGAACGTATTAAAAAATAATAAACCCAAATTAAAGATATACTTACCATTTTTGATTTTTGAATACCGATTATTTGTGGAATCGTTTTTTGTTTTGGATGATCATATTCCAAATCACGAATATCAAATGGAATTGTAACAGCTAAAATATAAAAGTAATGTGCGCCAACAAACAACCAATTATTTAATTCAAAGTTATTTTCATTTACTAATTGAAATCCTCCTATTGCGATTATCCAAATTAATGAGATCAAATGAATTTTTAGATAAGGAATATCTCGTAAACTTTTGTTTTTTATGGGTAAAACATAAAAAATACTGATTAAAATGGAAAAACTTAAAATGATAAGCCCCATAATTTCAGAAGAATAAATTTTAAGAAAAGAAGGAATAAGAATAAAAAAAACTGCATGCTGTCAATAAATATTGTTGCTTTTTATGATTTCTTAACCAAATAATTAGATCGTTCGGTGATGAATTTATTTGACTTTCTTTGATAAAACGCTGCATATTATATGTTAAAAAAGAAGCTGAAAAAATAAAGATTGAATACCAATCTGAATGATTTAAATTGAGCTGATGACAAACGCCAAATGCCAGCATTCCAACAGAAAGACTAACAATGAAATTAGAAAAAATAATATGTTGAAAAAAACGTTGAATTAGCTTTTAAATTAGTTCGTTGAGAACACGATCAACTGGAATTAACTCAATGCATTTACACGCTTTTCCTTTTTGACAAGTTGGACATTTTTCATCGTTGACAATAATCGAAACATTTTTCCCTAGTGCTTTCCAACGTTCTGGATGGATTGGTTTTCTTATAGAGAATAGTCCAACCGCATGTATAGATAAAAATCCAGCAAGATGAAAAGGTCCAGTTGAACAAGCAACTAAAGATTTTGATTTTGAAATTAAATGTATTAATTGTCCTAATGTTAATTTACCAGTTGTATCTATAATTGAACTTGTAAAATGTATTTGATCACGAATAAGTTTCCCTTCATTTTCTGTTCCAGTAAAGAAAACGATAAATCCTTTTTTTTGTAATTTTAAAGCTAATAATCGATAATTTTCTAATCCCCATTCTACAGCACTTCCTTGCGATTTTGCATGAAGAATAACTGTTTTTTCTGATGAATCTAATTTCTTTTGAATAAATTCTGGTAGAGTTTCATTGGTTGAATAAAACAACTTTGTAAAATCGTTAATTTCTTCAAGTGTCGGAATTTTATTTAATCCAAACGGTCGAAGTAATTCAAAATTTAATTGAGATTCATGAAGAGGGGATTTTTTTCGAGTAAAATTAACTTTTTCAGTACACGTTAAAAAATGAAAAATTCGATGGGAAGTCCCAACTCTAACTTCAATTTTCGCTTTTTTTGAAAACTTTGCAATTTCCTTTTTGGGAAAAACATGAACGATTACATCCGCATTTAAATTTTTTAAAAAATTAGTCTTTTCCTTGTCAGATAATTTTTCGGTTTCTTTCCAATCTGCAAATTGATCTACTGGTGAAAAACATTCGACTACTGGTTTAGTATAATTATTCCCTAAAAAAATCAAATGAACATTCGAGAAATTTTCTTTAATCCAAGCACACAAAGGAAGTGTAAGCATTACATCACCAATGCTATCCGTTCTGCTTATTATAATTCGTTTGTTTGATAGATCTATGTTTTTCATTGGTTTGAAAATTGTATCATTATATTATGGGGATCATATTGTGGGGACGTTACAATGTAACGTCCTTACGAATATGTTGTCTTATTTTTTTATATTTTGTATATGTTGCATACGCAGAAATTCGACAAATGGTAAAACCTGCCATTCCATCTAAAAAGCCTAATTTAAAAAAATAATCTCGTATAAATTTCACAATTGGACTAAAAATCAAAATGATGATAGGAGCTTTTTTTCCTTTTTTAAATTGAGCTTTTGATAAAATATCTGTAAAATAAGTGACTTGCTTGTAATGATCCTCTCTCGTATAATAACTATAATGTAAAATATCGCCATCTAACTGTTGAATAACTGAATTCGGTTCAAAAAGTTCATATTTATCGTGTGGATTATCTCCTCCCCATTGACCTTTTCTAGAATCCCAAAGTCTCAGTTTTTTATCAGGATACCAACCACAATGGTGAATCCATTTCCCACAATAATTCGTCAATCGATTCATAGAATAGGCATCGTGTGTCCAATTTTCTTTAATTTTTGAAATCGATTTTTTAAGCGTATCATCTAATGCTTCATCAGCATCTAAAGACAATATGTAAGGATTTGCAGCTTGTGTAATTGCCCAATTTTTTTGTTCAATATGTCCTTCGAATACATGAGAAACAAATTTTACACCATACGATAAACAAATTTCCTCGGTTTTATCTTTTGAGAAAGAATCAACAACTACAATTTCATCTACACTATTTTTTAATGATTCCAAACATCGAGCGATGTTTTTTTCTTCATTAAATGTAATAATTACAGCTGAAATTTGAACCATCTTCTTTCTTTTGAAAGCGTAACTAAAAGTATTATTTTACACGTAATTGTTGACCTGGAGAAATTCTATCCAAATTCACACCTGGATTTAATTTCTTAAGTTGTTGTTGAGTAAGATTATGTTTTCGAGATATTTTAGTAGCGGTATCTCCAGATTTTACATTGTAATATTTTTTAGCAGGAACAACCGGTTTCACTTTCACTTTTTCTACTGGTTTTTCTTTAATAACCGAATTATCAACCGTTGTAGTAGTAACATTACTTCCAGGAACTGAAATTTGTGGTATTTTTAATTTTTGTCCAACATATAATACTGACGTAGTATTGATTTTATTTGCTTTCAATATTTGATCTACTGTTACATCATATTTTGCAGCAATTATTCCAAAACCTTCACCCCTTTTTACAACATGATCTACTAAAATATAAACTGGAGGAATTACCTTGACGGTTGTAATCAGTTTTTCTTTGACAGGCGGAATAATTACTGAATCAACTTCAGCACTGTCAATTACAACAGGAATAACTTTTATTGGTTCAGGAGCAAAAGTAGTTTTTTCTAGTTTATACAATTCATCCTCTAAACTTACTAATTTTCCAATTTCCAATAACGGACCAGAAATACATTGTTTTGGAGAAGTTTCAGGAATATAACTCGTTTTATAAACAGGATTTAAAACTTGTATTTCATCTAATTCCCAACCAGTTAATTTTGTGATGGTTGACATATGAATACCACTGTTTAAACAAACCGTGTCCAATTGAGCATAATTCCATTTCGCTTCCATTGGAATAATATTATGTTCTGCATGGTACGTTAGTAAATAAGCAGCAGCAATAAAATTAGGAACATACCCTTGTGTTTCTGCAGGTAAAAAGGGTCTAACTTCCCAATATGTTTTTTTACCGCCAGAACGTCGAATAGCTTTATTTACATTACCTGGTCCTGCATTGTATGAGGCTAATGCTAAATTCCAATCACCATAAATACCGTATAATTTTTTTAAATATTTACAGGCCGCATCTGTTGCTAATTCTGGATCCATACGCTCATCGATGTATGAATTTTCATTTAATCCATAATACAACCCTGTTCGATACATGAATTGCCATAAACCCAAAGCACCAGCTCGAGATTTCACTTGAGGGCGTAACCCACTTTCGATAACAGCAAGGTATTTTAGTTCAATCGGTAAACCATGTTCTGCCAATTTTTCTTCAAACATTTCAAAATAAAGAGCAGATCTCCCAAGAACGACACGGGCAAAACTTCTTCTTTTATCAGCAAAAAATTTAATTGTGGATAATGCCGCTGGAGTACAATCCAATTGAAAAGGACTCATAGCATTCATTTTTTCGAGACGTTCACAATATTCATCGTCTGTAAAATGAGGAATTTCACCTTTTTCATAATTCAATGCACTAATAATTGAATCATAATTACTTTGATTCGCAACATCCGCATAAAAAGCATTCAATGTTTGTTCAACCGTATTTATAAATGGATCAGCATTTAATGGTGCAGGAGTTGTTTTTTTAATCGAATCTTTTGTTTGAGAAAAAGCGATTATACTTAATAAATTAAAAAAAACTACTGTAAATATCCTATTCATAAACGTATATTCTTAAGCCATCTCTGTTAGATAGTGTGAGAAATTAAATAAATCTTTTTCTTTGAAATTATTTGCCATTACTTGAATTCCGAAAGGCATTCCGTTGGAGTGTTTTCCTAAAGGTAAAGAAATTGCTGGATTACCAGTAAGATTTGCATGTACTGTAAAAATATCTTGCAAATACATTTGAATCGGATCTTTAACACCGTTTAATGGAAATGCAGTTGAGGGTGTCGTTGGCAGAATCATGAGATCAAAATTATCAAAAATTTCATTTGTTTTGTTTTTCAAAACACGGCGAACTTTTTGACCCTTTGTATAATAAGCATCGTAAAACTCATTCGATAAAACAAACGTTCCAGCCATAATTCTACGTTTAACTTCTTCTCCAAAACCTTCACTTCTTGAATTGATGTACGTTTCTTCAACACCAGCTGCAATTGGACTTCTATGTCCATAATGCACACCATCAAAACGTGACAAATTAGATGATGCTTCCGCTGTTGTTAATACATAATAGGTTGGAACCATATAGTCCAAATAAGGAAACGATACATTTTCAACTGTATGACCGTCTTCTTTTAATTGACGAATAATTTCTTGCATTTTATTGACAACTTCAGGATCAACACCTTCCGTCTCTAAACTTTCTGTTAAAACAGCTATTTTTAATTTCTTTGGCGTTTCAAAAGTTGAATAATTCTCTATTTCTTTTGACGAAACCGTATTATCAAATTCATCTTTCCCAGCCATTATTTCTAAAAGCAAAGCAGAATCTTCTAAATTATTTGTGATTGGTCCTATTTGATCAAAAGAAGAAGCATAAGCAATTAAACCAAAACGACTGATTCGACCATAAGTAGGTTTTAAACCAAAAGTTCCAGTAAAAGATGCAGGTTGTCTGATTGATCCTCCAGTATCACTTCCTAAAGCAGCAGTACAAAGATGAGCAGCAACCGCTGCCGCAGAACCACCAGAAGAACCACCTGGTACAAAAGCATGATTTAATGGATTTTTAACAGGACCAAATGCTGAATTTTCATTTGAACTTCCCATTGCAAATTCATCACAATTTAAACGTCCAATAACAACTGCATCTTCATCCAATAAGCGTTGAACAGCAGTTCCAGTATACAAAGATTCAAATCCAACCAAAATTTTGGAAGAAGCAGAAACTTTTTGTCCTTTCACACAAAGATTATCTTTTAAACCAATTACCATTCCAGCTAATCGACCTGCTTTACCTTCTTTTATTTTTTGATCGACTAAAATAGCTTGTTCACGAGCAGTAGTTTCAAACACTTCTAGAAACGCATTTAATTCAGTTTGTTTATGAATTGCAGAAATATATTCATCTACAATATTCAACACCGATTTACCCGAAGAAAGGGCATTCTTTACTTCAGCAAAAGTTTTATACATCCGTTAAATTCTTTTTCCTATTTTTTATCTTCTTCTATTTTCGAATCTTTATTTTCGTCTTCTCCTTTTGAAGCATCTTTAAATTCTTTGATTCCTTTTCCAAGACCTTTCATTAATTCTGGAATTTTTTTACCCCCAAATAACAAAAGAACGATTGCTAAAATTAAAATTATTTCCGTTGGACCAAAAGCACCTAAAATCATATTTTTATTTTTAAAATTCTGTAATAAGTACAAAGTTACTTAATTATCATCAATTCGAGGGATTTACATTTGATTAAGTGTTAAAAAGATAAAAATTAACCGTATTATTTTCTATTTAAAATTAATTCGCATTAAAAAAGCCACTTGTTATTTTACAAGTGGCTATCTATTTTAATAAATATTGATCTTATAATTTACGAGCTACTTCTGTTTCTTCGTAAGATTCAATAATATCTCCCGCTTTAATATCGTCAAATTTGTAAACGTTTAATCCACATTCGTAACCATGTTTCACTTCTTTCACGTCATCTTTGAAACGTTTCAACGAACCTAATTTACCTGTGTGAATTACAATACCGTCACGAACAACTCTAATTAAAGAACTACGTTTGAAGATACCTTCTGTTACGAAACATCCCGCAATTGTACCCACTTTTGTGATGTCAAATGTTTCACGGATTTCAGCAGAACCAACGATTTTCTCTTCGATATCTGGTGAAAGCATTCCTTCCATAGCCGCTTTGATTTCATCGATCGCTTTGTAGATAACGGAGTATAATCGAATATCTATTTGCTCTTGATCTGCTAATTTACGAGCAGCAACTGATGGTCTCACTTGGAAACCAATAATAATTGCATCCGATGCAGCAGCCAAGTTGACATCCGCTTCAGAAATGGCTCCAACACCTTTGTGTACAATTTTAACAGCAATTTCTCCAATTGATAAGTTTTGCAATGAATCAGCCAATGCTTCAATAGAACCATCAACATCACCTTTCACAATAATATTCAATTCTTTGAAATCTCCAATTGCCAAACGACGACCAATTTCATCCAATGTGATGTGTTTAGTGGTACGCAAACCTTGCTCTCTGTGTAATTGCTCACGTTTCGTTGCAATGTTTTTAGCTTCTTTTTCATCAGTCAAAACATGGAATTTATCACCAGCACTTGGTGCACCATTGATTCCTAAAATCGATACTGGTCGAGAAGGTTCAGCTTCTTTCAGCGCCTTCCCATGTTCATCATGCATTGCTCGAACACGACCATAATTACGACCAACTAGAACTACATCTCCTATTCTCAACGTACCAGCTTCCACCAACATGTTGGTTACATATCCTTTTCCTTTATCCAAAGAAGATTCAATAACAGTACCCAAAGCATTTTTATTAGGATTCGCTCTAATATTTAATAATTCAGCTTCTAATAAGACTTTTTCAAGTAAAGCATCTATGTTTAAATTCTTTTTAGCAGAAATTTCTTGGCATTGGTATTTACCACCCCAATCTTCTACTAAGATATTCATTTGAGAAAGTTGCTCTTTAATTTTATCAGGATTTGCACCGTCTTTATCAATTTTATTAATTGCAAAAACCATTGGTACTCCTGCAGCTTGTGCATGAGAAATTGCTTCCTTCGTTTGTGGCATCACGTCATCATCTGCTGCAACGATAATAATCGCAACATCGGTTACTTGAGCACCACGTGCACGCATCGCTGTAAACGCTTCGTGACCAGGAGTATCTAAGAAAGTCATTTTACGACCATCTTTTAATATAAGAGAATAAGCACCAATATGTTGCGTTATCCCTCCAGCTTCACCAGCAGTTACGTTTGCATCTCTAATTTTATCTAATAAGGAAGTTTTACCGTGATCGACATGTCCCATTACCGTAATAATTGGTGGTCGATCTACTAAATCTTCTTCTTTATCTTCAACTAAAAAGATTGATTCTTGAACATCCGCACTAACGAATTCAGTTTCAAAACCAAATTCTTCCGCTACTATTTGAATTGTTTCCGCATCTAAACGTTGATTGATAGATGCAAAAATACCCAATGACATACATGCTGAAATTACTTGAGTCGACTGAACATTCATCATCGAAGCTAACTCAGAAACCGTTACAAATTCCGTAAGCTTTAAGATACTTAATTGTAATTCAGCTTCATCTGCCTCATCTTGACGACGTTGTGAATTAACATCACGTTTTACTTTTCTATTTTTAGACGCTTTTGATTTACCTCCTTTATTAGATAAACGAGCCAAAGTATCCTTGATTTCTTTTTGGATATCTCTTTCGTTGATCTCAGGTTTTACAAATTTACCTTTGTTAAAATTAGCTGCACCTGGACCTGGTCTGTAGTTCGCCGGTTTAGGCGGTCCTCCTGGTCTTGGATTGGCTGTACCCGGAGTAGTTGCTCCTGGCGTTCCAGTCATTCCTGGTGTTGCAGGTTTTGTTGGATCAATTTTCTTAATCCTTTTACGTTTTTTACGCGGATCATTTGCTCCTGCTGGTCTACCTCCACCAGCTGGCTTTGGTTTGTTTACAGGCAATTCTATTTTTCCTAAAACAGTTGGACCCGTTAAAATTTTTCTTTCAACACGAATTGTTTCAATTTCTTTTGGAACAACTGGCTCTGGAATTTCCTCTTTTGGCGGTTCAACTTTTGGTGTTTCCACCTTAGGAGTTGACGCTTTTACGGGAGGAGTATAAGGTACATAAGGAGCTTTTTTCGGCTTCTCGTATTTCTTTTTATCTGGACGAGTTTTTGTATTCAACGCATCTAAATCTATTCTTCCAACAACTTGAACTTGAACATCCCCTTCACCAATTGTTACAGGTTTATCTGTTTCCGATATGATGATAGATTTTGATTCAATTTCTGGAGTTGAAGAAACAACAGGTTCATCCACTTTTTTTACTTCAACTGGAGGAGTAACTGGAGCTAGTTTTACTACAGGAGGAGCAATATTGCTTTGGTCAAAATCTTCCTTGTTAAAAACTACATTGTCACCATCCTCATCTGATAATGGTCCACTGTTTTGTCTTGGATCACGAATAGAAATCGTTTCTCTTTTCTCACGTTTTACACTCGTCATCTTTGACTGTTCTTTAAACGTTTGATCAGCTGCAAATTCTCTTTGAAGTAATTCGTAATGATCACCTTCCAACTTAGTGTTTGGATTGTTATCAATCTTAACACCCTTGGAGACAAGGAATTCCGTTAACGTAGAGATTCCTACGTTCAATTCACCTGCTGCTTTTCCTAATCGTATTGATTTTTCGGCCATAAAATTATGCGTCCTTTGTATTAACTTAATTCTTGTTACTGTTATGTCTTACCTAAATGTGCCATTTTTGATTAATTATCAAATTCTGCACGAAGTATTCTGAATACTTCCTCCACCGTTACTTGTTCTAGATCTGTACGTTTTACTAAGTCTTCAACACCTAATTCTAATACAGATTTTGCACTATCACATCCAACAGCTTTTAATTCATCGATGATCCAACTTTCGATTTCATCCGCAAATTCTTCTAAGTCAACATCTTCAACATCTACTTCACCATCGCGGTAAACATCCAATTCGTATCCTGTTAATTTACCTGCTAATTTAATATTATGCCCTCCACGTCCAATTGCTAAAGAAACTTGATCTGGTTTTAAATAAACCTTCGCACGTTTTTCTTCTTCATTAATATCAACTGAAGTTATCTTTGCTGGCGAAAGAGCTCTTGTGATAAATAATTGTGGATTATTTGTATAATTAATTACATCAATGTTTTCATTTTTCAACTCACGAACGATACCGTGAATACGAGAACCTTTCATTCCAACACAAGCTCCAACAGGATCAACTCTATCATCATACGATTCTACAGCTACTTTTGCTCTTTCTCCTGGTTCACGAACAATTCTTTTTATTGTAATTAATCCGTCGAAAACTTCAGGAACTTCTAATTCGAATAAACGCTCTAAAAATTCAGGTGCTGTTCTTGATAATATAATGACAGGATTACTGTTTCGCATGTCAACTTTAGCAACAACTGCACGAACAGGTTCTCCTTTTTTGAAATAATCAGATGGAATTTGTTCAGATTTAGGTAACAATAATTCGTTTCCTTCATCATCTATCACCATGATTTCTTTTTTCCAAACTTGGTAAACTTCTCCAGTAACAATCTCTCCAATTTTTTCTTTGTAAACTTTGTAAAGATTATCTTTTTCAAGCTCCATAATTCTTGAAATCAAATTTTGACGTAATGAAAGAATATTTCGGCGACCGAAATCACCAAATGTAAACTCTTCAGTCACCTCTTCACCGATTTCGAAATCAGGCTCAATTTTAGCAGCATCAGATAAAGCGATCTCTGTGTTTTGATCTTCTACCTCTCCATCTGCTACAATTTCTTTATTTACAAATATTTGAACATCTCCTTTATCAATATTTACGATAACATCAATGTGCTCATCTGTATTGAATTTTTTCTTCAACATCGCACGGAAAACATCTTCCAATACATGTTGCATCGTTGTTCTATCGATGTTTTTTAAGTCTTTAAACTCTGAAAATGATTCAACTAATTCCAAGCTATTCATACTGCTCTTTTATTTAAAATGTAATAACAATTTTCGTTTCTTTGATCGTATTCAATGGTAAAACAAATTGTTCTACTATGGTTTCTTTTTTCTTTTTACCTTCTATTTTTTCAACTCTTGAAACTTCTATTTCTAAATCTGTTTCAGTGGCCGCTCTCAATATTCCTTCTCGCTGAGTTCCATCATTCATTAATAATTCGACAGCTCTTCCAATGTTTTTAATATATTGAGGTAATACTCTAAGAGGTCTATCAATTCCTGCTGAAGAAACATGTAATTCAAAATCTTGTTCTTCTCTATCTAAGTTATGTTCAACATTTCTAGATACAGCCATACAGTCTTTAACTGAAACTCCACCAACATGTTTATCGATTTCGATGTTAATTGCGTTCTCTTTTGAAATAGTTAAATCCACCAAAAACAGACCATTGTCTAATTCAGCGAATCGTTCATCAATTAATTCTAGTACTTTTGTTTTACTAATCATGCCTTATAAAAAGAGGGGACATTCGCCCCCTCATTTGTTAATATCTTTTGTAAGATTTGGTGCAAAGGTAGTATATATTTTTAAATAATATACTATTTATCAACAATTTTGTTTCATTTACCATTCTATTTATCGAACTTTGCAAATAAAATGCTAATTGAAATACACGATAAAATAGTTTCAACCCAAATTTTCGAACGTAAATTTGTATGTGATTTAACTGCTTGTAAAGGTGCTTGTTGCATTCAGGGTGACGCTGGAGCTCCTTTAACTATGGAAGAAGCGTCGATTATAGAAAATGATCTTGAGAAAATTATGCCCTATATGCGAGAAGAAGGGATAGCTGAAGTTAAAAAAACTGGTGTTTTTTATATTGATCAAGAAAACGATATGGCGACAACTTTGGTAAATGGTCAAGAATGTGCTTTTGTTTATTTTGATGAAGTTGGAATTGCAAAATGTGCGATTGAAAAAGCTAACAAAGAAGGTGAAACTAATTTTAAGAAGCCTATTTCATGCCATTTATATCCTATAAGAGTAAAACAATTTAGAGATTTTACTGCTTTAAATTATAACGAATGGAAAATTTGCGAACCTGCTTGTAAATGTGGTGAGAAATTAGATGTACCAGTTTATCGTTTTTTAAAAGAACCTATTATTCGTGCTTTTGGACAACCCTTTTTTGATGAATTAATAATTGTTGATGAAGAATTATCTAAAAACATCGGCTAAGGATCTGTAAAAAAATGAAAAATTTCATTTTTATTTTGCTTTTATATATATTTTTAGTAAATTCGTTTCGCAACATTTTAAAAAAGGTTACATGAAAATTATTACATTGTTTTTATTGTTTTTCATCTCAACAAACTTTTCAACTTTCGGACAAATTTCTTTTGATAATGGTGTTTCTTTTTACACCGATTCTAGTAAATCTACTCTTTGTAATGGTGTTTTTAGGAAATTCTACCCTGGCTTTAAAATTAAAACGATTACCAATTATGTCAATGGGAAATTAGAGGGAGAATGCATTGAATATTTTGTTAATGGACAAATTAAAAATAAACTGAATTTTAAAGATGGACTCTTAGATGGGGAAATAGTTGAGTATTACGAAGAAACAATGGTTATTAAAAGTAAATATACTTTTGTTAATGGTATAAAAAATGGTGAAAGCATTAGTTATAATAGCAGTGGTGAAGTTGTAGAAAAAAAGTTATTTGTAAATGATGTAATTCAATAAATATTCGTTTTTTTATTTAGGATCTTTCAGTAATTAAACTCCCTATTTTGACTTATTTTTTATCCTTTTTCTTCTTTAATACCTAAATTTACACCATGAAAAGAATATTTATTTTTGGTGTTATTGTTTTGACAGCTATTTTAATCGCCTATTTGATGACGGTAAATAGTAAAAAGCCTCTTCCAATAATCAATCCTATTGATGTAAAAGCTGAATTAGTAGACTCTTCTTTATTGAGAAAAGGTTTTGGACATACGATTGGAAATTTTTCTTTTAAAAATCAAGATGGAATAACTGTTTCAGACAAAACTGTAAGAGGAAAAGTATTTGTTGTAGAATATTTTTTTACTACTTGTGGAACTATTTGCCCGAAAATGAACGTACAAATGCAACGTGTTCAAGAGTTTTATAAAGGGAATAAGGATTTAAAAATTTTAAGTTTTACAGTAAATCCTGAAATCGATACTGTTGAACAAATGAAAAAATACGCTACTTCTCATGGAGCAATTTCTGATCAATGGTTTTTTCTTACTGGTGAGAAAAAAAAATTATATGAATTGGCAAGGAAATCATTTTTTGTTTTAAAACCGCAAGAGGCTCAAAATTTAGGAGGAGTAGAAAGTGATTTTATTCACACCAATAATTTTGTATTAATTGATAAAAAAATGCGAATTAGAGGGTATTATGATGGTACATCAGCTCGTGAAGTGGATAAGTTGATTGGGGATATTGAAAATCTGCTTGAAAGATAAAATTATTTTTCTCTAAATAAATCCATATAATCTTTAAATACATATAATTTATTTCTTTGAGCGCCAGATATTTCTTTTAAAATCTCTAATTGTTCTAAATCAGAGATTAGTTTATAAGCTGTTACATTCGATTTTTTAATGATTCCCTCTACTTTAGAAACTTCAATTACTGGCTGAATATATAAATATTCTATTACTTTTTTTGCGTCTACATGACGATTCCCCAAAGTTTTTAATTTAATTTCTAAATTCTTCTGTAGCTGCATAATACCATCAAAAGTAGTTACCCCTTTTTTTGCAGTTTCAATCACGCCTGTAAGAAAAAACTTAAACCATTGATTTATATCGTTATGAGTTCTGGCTCTCATTAAATTATCATAATAAAGTATTCTGTTGTTTTCAAAAAAATCAGATAAGTACAATATTGGTTGTTTTAAAATATTCTTATTTACGAGATATAGAGTAATTAAAAGTCTTCCAACTCTTCCATTTCCATCTAGAAATGGATGAATAGTTTCAAACTGATAGTGGATAATGGCTATTTTTATTAAATCAGGTATTGGTTTAAATTCATCATTTGCAAATATTTCTAAATCAGACATTAATTCATTTATACTTGTATGAATCGGAGGTATAAACACTGCATCACTCAAAGTAGCACCGCCAATCCAATTTTGACTACTACGAAACACACCTGGTAATTTATGTTCTCCTCGTACTCCCTGTAATAATATTTCATGTGTTTGTTTAATAAGTCTTGATGAAAACGGTAGTTTGTGTAATAATTTTACAGCCTCGTTCATAGCATTGATATAATTTTGAACTTCTTCCCAATCATCCCTTTTTTCCTTGGAAATTTCTTCTTTGTTTAGAAATACCTCTTCCATATTGGTTTGAGTACCTTCAATTTTGGATGATTGTGTTGCCTCTTTCGCAATATGCATTCGAATAAACAAATCAATATTTACATATTCTGAATACATATCTAACCTTCCTAAATGTCTGTCCGCATTGCTAAGTAATTGTATGACTTCCATATCATTTAGTTGCCAATTTCTATTAATTGGGTGAGGTTGAAAACTTTTATGATAACCTTGATTAATATATGTACCAGAAATAAATGTATCCATTTTTATTAAATTTTCTTAAGTAAATATACTGAAATTTAAGAAAAGAAGTAAAAAACTTAAATAATAATATCTATATTTAAGAAAAATAGGAAAAAGATTAAATAATAATTAACTTAATTAAGCTTTGGTAGAAATATTTCATGCATGATACAGTAAAGAAAATCTCATAATTTCACTCGCAAATTGATTCGACAAAACAAAAAGAGGGGAAGGAAAAAGATTTATAGATGCTAATTTTAAAGAATATTTAGTTAATAATAACGTAATTAACACTAAATCTGATGCCGAAAAACAAGTAAGTGAAGGGATTTTGCTTTAACTTCATTGGAATGTAGAGGTAAAAGGTTTAGTCCCCAATTTTGTCGTTAGTCCATTATTTCTTTGTTAGAAATCCCCAATAAGTTGAACGATTCAAAGCGTGTGATTTTGAAAAAGGATAGGCTTCTGAAAAACTAGCAGGAAATTTCATTTTCTTTCTTTTTTCCCATGAAGTTTTGTAGGCACTTACACTTCCATTTTCTACTTCTAAATAATCCATTATTTGTTTGGTATGTGTTTTCCAGAAATAATATTCCACTTTTTTGTTGTTCAATTGATTCCACTTAATGCGTTCTGAAACTAACCAATTTCTCCAAATTTGATCCCAATCATTTCTCAATGTCATTGGATTGAAGTTATTGATCAACACATTTCTTATTCCATTGTCAACAAAATAAATCGTGTGGCTTTTTTTCAACTCATATCTATGATTATTGAAATAAGAAGGAAGTTTAATTAAAACAAAAGATTTTACTAAAAGGTCAACATACCGTTCGACAGTTTCGTTATCTAATCCGCATCTTTCACCAATGTCATTATAGGAAACTGCATCTCCAATTTCAAAAGCTAAAATTTGCAACATGTGCATCAATTTTTTGCCTTTATTTATTCGATCAGTCACTCCCAAATTTGTAAAAATAACTTGATCGACCAATTCTTTTAATTTTGATTCGGCTTTTGACAAATCAGATACAACTGATGGATAGTTACCAAAAATTAATCGCTGTTCTAGCAAACTTTCTTCTACAGGTAATCCGTTAAATTGAGCTAATTCATAAAAAGAGGGGGGCATTAACAACACTTCGAGTCCTTGCATTTGTAAAACTTCTCTCAACAATTCATCAATCATCGGTTCATAAGAGCATGTTAAAATCAATGTTAAATTCCATTCTCCTGAAAGAATTTCTTCAATAATTTCTTGTAATTTATCAATGTATTGAGCTTCGTGAATAACAACAAAACGATGTGATCCAAAAACAGTTTTTAAATTGTTTTCATCTACTGTTTCAAATTGTTTTTTTGTCGCCCTTTGTTTCGCATTCAATTCTAAATATGTAAATCCAACTGAATCCAAAATTTCTTTGACAATTGTTTGTTTTCCAACTTCTCTCGGCCCCGATAATAGTAACAATTTATTCGATCCTATCTTTTGTTTTATTGCCTTGTATTGAAGTCTTGGTATCATATTTCTAATTTTGAGTAAATATAAAATAAACTATTTTAATTCGCTCATTTTGTTTAAAAGTTGCGAAAATTGTTTAAAAAGCCTTCTTCGATACAATTTTATTTGAGCAAAACTTGATTAAAAACACTCAGAATGGTCTTTTTATTTAAATTACTAAAAGATAAAAATAAGCTGATTAATAGCCGACTGAATGTTTTTTATTTTGCTCAAAAGCAAAATAAAATAAAAAATGTATCGAAGTCAGACTCTTATTCCTATCACCAAAACATCATCAATTTGTTCTAATTTACCTTTCCATTCGTCAAAGAATTCAGTTAGTTTTTGCTGTTGCTCTTTCATGGAAATATCACCCATTTCAATCAATAAATTTTGAAATGCTTTGTACTTTAACTTCTTCCCTTTTTCTCCTCCAAATTGGTCTGCAAAACCATCTGTAAAAAGATAAATACAATCGTCTTTTTCAAGTTGAAAAGTATGATTTTTAAAAACCTTTTGTTCTCGATTTTCATACATTCCACCAATAGCAATTTTGTCGGCTTTGATTTCAATCAACTCATTTTTCCGAACGATATAAATTGAATTATTAGCACCTGCATATTGCATTTTTAAAGTTGTTTGATTAATAGCGCATAAGGCTATATCCATTCCGTCGTTGATAGAGTGTAGATTATTAAATAGTTGTTTATCTAAAAAACTCAAAGCTTCAGAGGGAGAATTCACCGTTTGTTCAGTTATTGATTGATTTAAAATGGCGCTGCCTATAATACTCATTAAAGCGCCTGGAACTCCATGGCCTGTACAATCAACAGCTGCAACAACAATAATTTCTTCAGACAGATTATTATCTAAAGGTGTTGTCTTTAATTTTGAAAACCAATAAAAATCACCACTGATAATATCTTTGGGTTGAAATAATATAAAGTAATCTTTTAAACTTTCTTCTATTTTAGTAAGCGGAGGAAAAATAGCTTGCTGTATTCTTTCTGCATAATTGATACTATCCTTAATATCTTTATTTTTTTCTTCAATTAATTCATTTTTAAGTTCCAATTGAATATTACTTTCAGCTAAAGCAAGTTGAGCATAAATCGTTTTGCGGATTAAACTTGTATGTGTATGAATTAAAATAATTGAAAAAAGAGCAACAGTTGTCGTTAGCAATCCACCATTCATAAGAATTTCATTAAACAACAGATCACTGTTTAAAGAAAAGAAAATAATATTCGCTAAAAGAGAAACCACAACTATAATGATTGAAAAAACAGTACTCCATAAAACAAACATTCCAGCTCCTATAAACAAGGCGATGTATGCAAAAGTATGGTTATGCAATTCATTCACGTTCATCAAACTGTACATAAATGCATTTTGAATTGAAATTCCAATCACAGGTACTAATACAATAATTTCAGGACAACTTTTGAATTTCTTTCTATTTAAAACAGTAATAAATACAACAATAGAAACAACAATTCTAACAACACTAAAACGTAAAAAATTATTGGGACTATTATAATAATCGCTTATTCCCCATAAAGGATTTAAAATAATAGCTACCCAAGCAGCGATGAAATGATATTTAAAAGCAAATTGAATAAAATCTTTCTCTGCTGTTTTTTTAAAATCAATTGAGTTATTAGCCATGTGTAAATTTAGAAATACTAAAGTAATGATTTGAACAAGATCGAAAAGGTTTATTCAAAAAAAAATCTGCATTGCTGCAGACTCATTTTATTTTTATGGAAATCGTATCTTATTTAAATCCTAATTCAACCAATACACCTTCAAATTGATCCTTTTGTAAAGGTTTTGTTAAGAATTTTTTAACAACTGGTGTTTTATCAAATTGTTCTAAATCTCTTTTAAAGTTTGAACTACTTAAAATAAGAAATACAGGCATTTCTTCAAACCCTTTTTCTTCGAACAATTCATCTATCAAATCAATAAATTCAAAACCGTCGATGTCAGGCATGGAAATATCAACAATAATTAAACCTGGGATTTTTTGATTTTTATCAATTAGATCATTGATATATTCAATTGCATCCTTTGGAATTATTTTTGATTCTATTGATTCAAAAATACCTGTACTTTCAATTAAGTACTTATTTATTTTATTTACGACAATATCGTCGTCAATTAGTAAAACTTTCTTATTATCTAAGCCCATTGGTTAACGTTTAATATAGTATTTCAAATATAAGTATTATTTATTTACTAATAAGTATCTCATATTCACTTTTTTATCAATTATCGAAAATAAGTTGTTAATTGACACTCTTTCTTGCAGCATAGTATCTCTATCTCTTATAGTTACTGTATTATCTTCCAACGTTTGATGATCTACTGTAACAGAGAAAGGAGTACCAATAGCATCTTGTCTTCTATATCGTTTACCAATAGCATCTTTCTCATCGTATTGACATAAGAAATCAAATTTCAAAGTATTTAAAATTTCTCTTGCTTTTTCTGGTAAACCATCTTTTTTCATTAATGGTAAAACAGCAACCTTATAAGGAGCTAAAGCAGGAGGTAAATTTAAAACAACTCTTTGTGAACCATCTTCTAATATTTCATTTTTATGAGAAGCGCTTAAAACTGATAAGAACATTCTATCTAAACCGACGGAAGTTTCCACTACATATGGAACATAGTTTTCATTGATTTCAGGATCGAAATATTTTAATTTCTTACCTGAAAACTCCTCGTGTTGTTTTAAATCATAATCTGTTCTTGAGTGAATTCCTTCTAATTCTTTGAAGCCCATTGGGAAATCAAATTCTATATCTGCAGCCGCATTTGCGTAATGTGCTAACTTAATATGGTCGTGAAAACGGTAATTTTGGTCACCTAGATTCAATGCTTTGTGCCAAGCGATACGTGCATTTTTCCAATACTCATACCATTTCATTTCTTCACCTGGACGAACGAAAAACTGCATTTCCATTTGTTCAAATTCACGCATACGGAAAATAAATTGTCTTGCGATTATCTCATTTCTAAATGCTTTTCCAATTTGAGCAATTCCAAAAGGGATTTTCATTCTTCCTGATTTCTGAACGTTCAAGAAATTTACAAAAATACCTTGTGCTGTTTCTGGACGTAAATAAATCGTCGAAGCATCACCTGCAACTGAACCCATTTCGGTAGAAAACATTAAATTAAATTGACGAACGTCTGTCCAGTTTTTAGAACCACTTACAGGGCAAACTATTTCACATTCTTCAATTAAACTTTTTAATCCTGCCAAATCATTGTTTTCCAATGTTTCACGCATTCTATCTTCAACCGCTTTAATTTTTTCAACGTTTCGAAGTACATTTGGATTTGTCGCTTTAAATTGTTCAGCATCGAAAGTATCTCCAAAACGTTTCAATCCTTTTTCAACTTCTTTATCTATTTTTTGACGAATTTTCTCCATGTACTCTTCTAAAAGTACATCTGCTCTATATCTTTTTTTAGAATCTTTGTTATCAATTAATGGATCATTGAACGCATCTACATGCCCAGAAGCTTTCCAAGTTGTAGGATGCATAAAAATCGAAGCATCAATTCCCACAATGTTCTCATGCATTTGCACCATCGATTTCCACCAGTATGCTTTGATGTTGTTTTTCAATTCAGAACCCAGCTGACCATAGTCATACGTAGCTGCTAAACCGTCATATATTTCAGATGAAGGAAATACAAACCCGTATTCCTTTGCGTGAGAGATCACTTCTTTTAATTTGTCTTCTTTTGGTTCCATTTAACAAAGGTAATGTAAGAATTAAAATGGTGGATATTTTTTAGAAGGAAAAATGGAATTTTGATAGATAGAAGATGAAATGAGCAGTGCAAATGCATTTGACCTAATGAAATGAGTCGATTATTTGTTGACTTACTAATTTTTCACTATATTTATCTAATACATTATATCTAATACTGTGCTAATGAAAAACAATATAGCTTTAATTGATATTTTGAGGAAATATTTTGCGAGTGATAAAATCAGTATGAATTATCAAGGCGTTTTCGATGATACATTCACTGAACAATTGATTCTTTTAGTAGATAGTAATGTAGAAAAAAAAACTAAAAAAAGGATGGCTTTACTGATATCCGAAAGCTTTCAAAATATTGTACGACATGGTGATTCTGTTATAGATGGTGGAGAAAAAAGTCTTTTTGGAATACGTGGGATTGATAATTTTCTGCATATATTTTCTTCTAATTCTGTATGTAAATCATCTAAAAAATTCTTGGAAGAAAAGCTCGATGAAATTAATAAATTAGATAAAAATGAATTAAACGTTCTTTATGCAGACGCACTGAAAAGTGGAACAATAAGTAGTAAAGGTGGAGCTGGTTTAGGGCTAATTGAAATGGCTCGAAAATCTGAACAGAAAATACAAAAGAAATTTAAAAAAATAAACGAAGATCATTATGCTTTTTATATGCAAATTGATTTACGAATTTACGAATTAACGGACGAAATAACACAACCAGAACCGATTTCAATTAAACAAAATGAGGTAATTCAAGAGTTAATTAATGATCATGAAATTATTTTTCTGTATAAAGGTGATTTTAGTCCAGAAACTATGAATCCTATTTTAAATATCATGAATCAAAATACAAGTGATGATACTGAAGATGTAATTGGATTTAAAATTTTTCATTCATCAGTAGAGTTAATGCAAAACATTGTTCGATACGGAGCCATGGTTGATGGTAAAAAAGAAGGGATTTTTTCTTTGAACAAAACGGCAAAAGGGTACTATTTAAGTACAGGTAATTACATAGATGGGGGATCTGAGAATTTTGAAAATTTTATTTCAACTATTAATAACAAAGAAATATCTGAATTAGATCAATTATATAATACAATGTTGAATAAAAGTGCTTTGAATTCAGGAAAATCATCAGGTATTGATTTAATCGACCTCAGAAGAAGTATGCTGTCTAAAATAGATGTGGCAAAAGCAATCGATTGTAATGGAACGTATTTAATGATTGGACTTGAAATAGCTAATACATAAAACTACTTAAAGACCGTACACCAATAATTTAAATATTCCAACTTCTTCACATTTTTTCATACACTGAATTCGGAATTCTTTTCAGAAGTCCAGCAACTAACTTCCATCTTTTTGTGACATAAACAACTTTCTTTTTATTTCGAATGGCAGCAAAAATTTGTTTGGCTGTTTTATCAACTGGTGCGACCCAAAATAATCCTTCGCCTTTTGCCATTTCTGTATTCACAAAACCTGGTCGAACATCCGTAATAGTAATTGGCAATTTGCTTTTTTTGGCTTTTTGTCTTAATGCTTCTAAGTAATTTATTTGAAATGCCTTACTTGCATTATACGCAGGAGCAAATCTACTTCCTCTTAATCCTCCAACAGAGGATATTCCAACAAGATGTCCCGATTTCTGTTTTTTAAAATAATTAAACGCCCAATCTGCAACACAAGTGAAACCTAATATATTTGTTTCGATTGTTTTTTGCTCGATGTTGAAAGCTAAATTCTCGTTTAAATCACCAGTTCCTGAGCAAATAATTAATAAATCTAGACCTCCAAGTGTTTTTACTAAATCAGTTAATTTTTCTTCGATTGTATTTATTTCTGTAATATCTAAGGTGGCTATTTCAAAGAAATTTGGATGTTCCGTTTTCATTTCTTGAAGAAAATGAGTTCTTCTTCCAGTAATTCCAACTGTAAAAAGATTTTTTACTAATAAAGTTGAAATTCCTTTTCCGATTCCAGAAGTAGCTCCAATTACAATTGCTTTTTTCATTTTAAGTTGAATTAACTATTTAAGTGGCTAATGTAATAAAGAAGAATTTCTTAGAATTATTTTTTTAGAAGTTTTAACAATTTTAACAAAAAGAGGGTGTCCTAAAAATTCTAATTCTCTTGAAAAATTAACCATAAGAGAAAGTGATAGCTTTCGAAGACCAAAGGGAAGAAATATAAGGTCATATAAGAAAACCGTATACGCCTGAATTATATACAGTTAAAATTCGTAATAAAACAACTTATATGTTCTTAAATTTCTTCACTTTATTATCATTCGTTCTTCGAAAGTGTACTTTCTCTTATGGTTCAAAAAAAATGAAAGACTGTCATTTGAGACAGCCTCTTTT
>OBEQ013061489.1_pt1 | contig 32668 bp, 30 predicted proteins | sample 1670901 | NCBI WGS metagenome assembly OBEQ01 (sample SAMEA104232315, study PRJEB22302) | groundwater metagenome | biome: forest; feature: aquifer; material: groundwater | place: USA | collected 2011-08-07 | depth 5.4 m | reverse complement strand
TTCGCCCCGAGCTACGGACGCTTCAAGATTTATATCATCGATGAAGTGCACATGCTGACGATGGAGGCCTTCAATGCGCTTTTGAAAACTTTAGAGGAACCGCCCGAGCATGTGAAGTTTATTTTAGCCACGACCTCCCCCAATAAAGTTCCCTCAACGATCATTTCTAGGTGCCAGCGCTTTGATTTCAAAAGGATTTCGGTTTCAACCATCATTGCGACGCTTGCCAATCTTTGCCGGAAGGAAAATTTTGTGATTGAAGAGGAGGCCTTATTTGCGATCGCGAAAGCTGCGTCGGGAAGTCTGCGGGATGCGTTAAGTATTTTGGATCAATTGAGCGCTTTGAGCGAGCGCACGATCAATGCCAAAGATGTGTTCTCGATGCTGGGGCTGGTGGAAACAGAGCTTTTGTTCGATCTGGTGGATTGTCTTGCCCAAAAAAATTGCAGCCAGGCGTTTGTGGTTTTCGATCACACCATTGAACAAGGAAAAGACATCCGGCAGCTTGGGCGGGATCTCGTCGAACATTTCCGGCATTTGATGATTATTAAAGTCGGAGGGAAGGCTTTAGGAAAATTAGTGGATTATCCGGTTTCTGTCAAAGAAATGTTTTTGACTCAAGGCCAGGCATTTTCTCTCAAAGAAATTTTGAACGCCCTTGAAACCTTGATTGAGACCCAGGAAATTTCGCGGATTATGGAATCACAGCGCACACCTCTAGAGATTGCTTTTGCCAAGTTGACTTACCAGAAAGAAATTTCTTCGCCTGTTTCTAATCCTGTGTCCATCAAGACACGGACTGTTGCGCAACCCATCGCGGCAGCGAGGGCGCCTTCGCAAAATACAATCGTCCCCCCACCGCTCTGGGAACCGAAACGAGCGACGATGGATGTCCTCGAAGAATCCATCTCTTCGTTGGAGGAGGGGACCGAAGGGGCGCTGGATTTAGAAAAGATAAAACGCTCCTGGGATGCGATCACGTATGCGATCAGCCGGGAGAAAATGTCGGTGGCGACTTTTTTACAGGAAGGAAGTCCTTTCGAGTTGAAAGGTTCAAAATTAATCATTGGATTTTCCCAAGCAACTAATTTTCATAAAGAATCCTTAGAGCATAAGGACAATTTAAGGCTGGTGGAAAAAATTTTCTCGGAAAAATTAAAAACAAGAATGAATATTGAATTTAAAATCGTCGAGAATTACAAGCCCCAGGACGACGAGCCGCTGGTTCAAAGGGCGTTAGAGACGTTTAAAGGGAAAGTTGTGAGTAAATGGCATAAGGAATGAAATAGATAATTTACGTAACTCTGCTGAGAATATTAAAAATGTCTTATCCAAGATTAATCGAAAACTTAATTGAGAAACTAACCAAACTCCCCGGCGTGGGGCGGCGCAGCGCTGAGCGGATGGTTTTTTGGTTTTTAAATAATCCGCAGGAAGAAGTCATTTCTTTGGCCAATAACATTGTGCAGTTGAAAGAAGGCTTAAGGTTTTGCCGGTTGTGCAATAATTTGAGTGAGACCGAAATCTGTATGATCTGCTCCGACACCCGGCGTGATGAAGCAACGATCTGTGTCGTTGAGGATCCTAAAGATCTTTTGGCGATCGAACGCACCGGCACTTACCGCGGGCATTATCATGTCTTGCTTGGGGCTATTTCTCCGGCGGAAGGCAAGGGGCCGGATGATTTAAAGATTCAGCATTTGATCAAACGGGTCACAACGCAGAATATCAAGGAAGTGGTGATCGCAACGGATGCGGACACCGAAGGAGAAACAACCGCGCTTTATCTCACACGGGAACTCAGATCCACGGGAGTGAAACTCAGTCGAATTGGTTTAGGTATTCCGGTCGGGAGCGCTTTGGAGTACGCGGATTTATCAACGCTCAGCATGTCCTTGGCGTGCCGACGGCAGATTGAATGAAATTCCTGTATTGACTTTTGGAAGTTTTTTACTATAATTCCTTTGTTTCTTATTCTCCTGCCCTGGCTTTTCTAAAAAAAAAATAATTTTTGAAGCCAGGACTGGGAATATTTTTCTAGAAAAGTATTGAGGTCATATTATTCCCCTGTAGCTCAGTTGGTAGAGCAATTGGCTGTGAACAAACGCAGCTTCTACGGGAAACCGTAGTTGAAACAGCAGGCTAATTCAGGGAAGTCCCGACGTTACGTCGGGATAATCCTGAGCGAAGCCCCCATCGTTTTGCTTCGCAAAACGAAGCAGTGGGGGAACGTGCAGAGACTATACACCTGCCACCGTAACGAAAAAGACGACGGTGAAGAGAGAGTCCACTTCCGTTAGTAATAGCGGGTTAAGTGTAACCAATGGGTCCGAGGTTCGAGCCCTCGCGGGGGAGCCATATTGACGTCTGACAGCGGATTTTGCCGTCCGACGCCATCTCATCAAATAGCCCTGAATTGGGAGGTTTCCCGATCAGGGCTATTTTTATGCCTTCTGGGTTCAAAACGGCTTTTTTCATGACAAGTCGGATGATTTCCTTCTTTTGATAGGGCGGAAGGGTGTCAAAAATGGTCGTGAACTTGCCAAGGGCTGTCATAACGTCGTCTTTACGGATTGCCTCACTTTGGATATCAGCTATTTGGATATCCAGCCCCACAAGACCTGTCTCGGCGTCTTTTCGTTCCTTGGCCAGTTCATCTAGCTTTTCTCGGAGGAATATGCTGTTGTTGCTGGTGGCCAGCGATGTCCATTTAATCATTATGCCATCAGCTTGTGATTTGATTTCCTCAAGTCTTCTTTGGAGTGCGTCACGTTGGTTCTTAAGTTGGGGCAGTTCTTTTTGTAGCACAGCGTTAGCTTCACGAATCATGGTGGAGACTGAGTCCTCGCGCGTGGAGAGTTCCTTGACCCTATCGATTATGACGTGCTCGATTTCATCGGCTGGCATCTTGAATTTGCAGTGCTTGCAGTGGTAGTAAAAGTATTTATTCCCCATCCTCCCTGTTCCACAGGTTCCTTCCATAGGCTTCCCGCAAGCCTCACAAATTAACAATCCACCATTCAAAATGTAGACATGTTTTATCGGTGCAGTTTCGTTGTGCCGTGAGGCCGTGTTTTTGGCCAAAAGGTTTTGGACTTTATAAAAAGTTTCTTCATCGATGAGCGGTTCCCAGACAGATGGAACTGTTCTGTATTTTTGGTTGTCTTGGATCTTGTTTTGATCCAAAGTGTGCCATTTTTTGTTGATTTCCTTTTTACCGAGATAGGCGAGATTTATAAACATATGTTTCATGGAAGATCGGCCGAATTTTTGCGGAGTCCGGGTTCTATTGCGCCGGGAAATGTATCCTTTGGTTCGGTAACCATTGGCGTTTAACATCCGGGCGGTTTCAATCAAAGAACCACATTCCAGATATTTCTTGAATGCAAATTGGATTGTGGCTTTTTCTTGTTCGTTGACTATGAGGTAACCTTTTTTGCTTGGATCGAGATCATAGCCAAGTAAATGCCCGCCATTCCAGAGTCCTCGCTCTGCCCGGGCGATGGTTGCGTCTTTATTTCGTTCAGAAGTTTGTGTCCGTTCAAATTCGGCCAAGGCCATCATGATGGTGATAAAAAGTTTCCCTTGTGAAGAGGTGGTGTCATAGTTTTGCTTTAAGCAAACGAACTCCACGTTGTATTTGGTGAGGATCTCAAAGAAGTTAAGGAAATCTTTTACTGATCGGCTAATGCGGTCGAGGGCGGTGCAGATGACCGTATTGACCCGGCCGGACTCCATGTCGCTGAATAACTGCGCAAATTCTTGACTTCGGAAAGAATCCTTACCGGATACGCCCTTGAGAATATAACGTCCAGATTCAACCCAGCTTTCACCGCAGGCAGTGTTTTTGTATTCCACATGGGCCTGCAGGCGTTGGAGCTGATTGGTGAGCGATCCTTCGGGGTTCCGGGCTTGCTTATCCGTGCTGACCCTGATCACAAAACCGCATCTTTTAGTCGTCATTTCCATTGTTCCCCAACCTTATAACAACCCCGGTACAAGTCAATCTGAATCAACTTTTCGCGGAGTTATATCCCGATTTGTGATTTCCCGGGCATTATCCATAGCCTCGCGTACTTTTTCCTTCCGTTTGGGATCGATTCGCAGAAGACCTTCTTTTTTGAGATAGGCATAAATGCCTTCTGCAAGGATTTTAGCGATCTTACGAATCGGCTCAGATTCATCCGAGACTTTTACATATTCAATTTCCACTTTTAACGCCATCGTTTTAGTTCCCATTCATACATACGAATTTTTTCTAAAAAGTTCTGCAGTTTGGGTTTCAAATTTTGCATGAAGAATATTTTTTATTGCCTTATTTTAGAGAAATAATAGATCAAAAAAAATTGGCGAGATTTTAAAAAACCTCGCCAATTTTTTTTATCCACCAAGTTGAGTACAATAAAGCATCTTAAACTTGAGAAAAAGAAAGAAGAAAAGTGGATAAGTTCACAAGGAATGAATTATTCGAGATAAGGAATGGCGATGATTGAACATGCTCTTATTTATGCCAAACGCGGATGGGCGGTTTTACCATGTAAAAACAAAATTCCTTTAACTCCTCATGGTTACAAAGACGCATCGGTTGATGAGACGGTCATCAGGCAGATGTTTGCGAATCGTCGGGACGTCAATATCGCTATTGCAACGGGTAAGATGTCGGGGATATTTGTTGTTGATGTCGATGTCAAAAACGGCGCACATGGCGATGAGTCTTTACGTGAGATGGAAAGTGAATTTGGTGAATTGCCACATACCGTCGAATCGCTGACGTGGAGCAAAGGCAAGCACATTTTATTTAGTTATCCCAAGTGTGGCATTGGATGCAAGACTGGCGTGCGGCCGGGGATTGATATCCGAGGCGATGGCGGTTATGTGATTGCGCCACCAAGCGTCATTGAGGGCAAGACTTATGAGTGGGAGGTATCGCATCATCCGGATGAGACGATGATCGCGGAGGCGCCGGAGTGGCTAATTGATTTGCTTAATGAAAAAAAGTCGGTTATCGATTTGTCCGATCAGGGAACCAAGATCACCAAGAATCGCAATGATACGCTTATGCACATGGGCGTAAGACTGCGCAAGATGGGATTGGAACATCAGCAGATTGAAATGATGCTTCAGTCTATTAATGAAAACCGCTGCTCACCGCCTTTACCTAAAAAGGAAGTATCCGCGGTGGCCAAGAGCGTTTCACGTTACGGCGTTGAAAGCAGTACAAAGTACGACGATCCGTTTACTGATGTTTGGAACGCCAAAATATTTTTTGAGAAATACGGCGACAGCATCAAGTATTGCGACGCTTTAGGCGGCTGGTTTATTTGGGATGACACGCGATGGAAAAAGGACGATACATTTCAGATTTTACGTCTTGCTAAAAACACCGTCAAGCAGATGTACCAAATGGCGAAAGTTAACAACGACAAGTCTCTCTTTCATCACGCCGTCAACTGCGAATCGGAAGCAAGGCTTAAGGCCATGATTAATCTTGTTAGAAGTGAGGGAGAAGTCGCGGCAATCAGCGATCAGTTTGACAGCGATGTGTTTTTGCTTAATTGTTTAAATGGCACGTTGAATCTTCAAACCGGCGAGTTAAGGCCGCACAACAAGGATGATTACATCACTCGTCGGGTCAAACTTAATTACAACAAGAACGCGGACTGCCCGGAGTGGCGGCGTTTTTTGATGACCATTTTTCAAGGCTGTAAGCAGATTATTGATTTTATGCAAAAGGCGGTTGGATATTCGCTGTCGGGGTCAATCAAAGAGCAGTGCATTTTTATTTTGTATGGCATCGGCATGAACGGCAAATCGACATTTTTAAAGCATATCTTTCGGATATTGGGTGATTACGCGATGAATACACCATCGTCAACTTTATTCGAGAAGCACAACGACACAATTCCCAATGACGTGGCACGTCTTAAAGGCGTACGCTTTGTGACTGCAGTTGAGTCAAGTAAATCAAAAGCGATGGCCGAGGCACTGATTAAACAATTGACGGGCGATGATCCGATATCCGCGAGGTTTTTATATAAGGAATTTTTTGATTTTTTTGCCACATTCAAAATTTTTTTAGCCACTAATTATAAACCGAATATTTCAGGAACGGACAAAGGTATTTGGCGGCGCATTATTACCATTCCTTTTGAGAAGGTGATTTCGGAAGAAGAGCGTGATCCGGAATTGGATGAGAAGCTGGTGCGTGAGTATGAAGGAATTTTGAAATGGGCGGTTGATGGTTTTCAGTTGTGGCAGACGCAGGGTTTGGGCAGGCCGGATAAGGTGACCGCCGCGACAAATGAGTATCAAAAAGAATCAGACTTGATCGGTAGTTTCTTAGATGAGCGATGCGTTATCGGTGTGGATTATAAAGTTCAGACGAGTTTGATTTTAAAAAATATCCAGCAATGGGCAAAGGATAACGGGCTTCGTTATATCAACCGAAATGAGTTTATTGATTATATGAAGCGGAAGGGTTTTAAGAAGGACAAGTTAACGACAGGTGGAGATCGTGGAAATATCTTTTGGTTCGGGATTGGTTTGAAGGCTTCTGAACCCCAAGGCGGGGGAGAAAGTGGAGATTTTTCTGGGGATTTTTCAGAAAAGAGGCCGTTTTGACGTTGTTTTCAGTGGAGAAAGTGGACAAATGTGGAGATTATTTTTAGATTCTCCACGACAAGAATCATTCAGGTTCATAGGGTTGCGTAAACAGTGGAGAAAGTGGAAAAATATTTTCTACTAATGCGTAACGAATAAAAAAATAAAAAAATATATATGGATAAAAAGAATGTTGCAAAATTTCTCCACTTTCTCCACGAAGGCAAGGGGTAGGGCATATGGATGACAATGAGTTTGACCGTTTTAAGGTTTTGTTTAAGAGATTCGTGGATGGCACGCGTTGGATTAACGAACGCATGGCTAAAGGCATCAACGTGGATAATGACAAGGAAGATTTTAAGCATACGGTGATTGAACCTATGGACGCCATGTGGGCAGAGTTTACGGATGAGGACAAGGATTACTGGCGTAAGGTAAGCAATGCGGTTCGCATCTTTAACGGAAAGATTGTTTAAATGGGAAAGCTGTTTCGGTGCGTGTTGATCGTGTTGGATTTCTTGGCCGCAGGTGTTTGCGGATGGCAGGGCGATGTACGCCACGCTGTCTACTGGCTCAGCGCAGGGGTGTTAACTGTATGCGTTACGTTTAATCGCGGTTAAATTAAACATCACGGTAAAGAAAAAAACATAATGAATCAGGAGGGTGATCGTCATGTCAGTCCAAGTGGATAAAATTGAGATCGAGTATGTCGACATAAATATCTTAAAGCCCGCGGAATACAATCCCAGAACGGCATCTGAACAGGAAGTTAAAAATCTTACAGATTCAATTCGAGAGTTCGGTTTGGTTGATCCGATTATAGTAAATTGCGCAGAAGCGCGTAGGAATGTAGTTTTGGGCGGCCACTTTCGCCTACGCATTGCCAAAGACATGGAGTATACGCAGGTGCCGGTGGTTTATCTTAATATTCCTGATATTGAAAAAGAGAAAGAGCTTAATCTTAGGCTGAATAAAAACAACGGATCGTGGGATTTTGATTTGCTGGCGAAGTTTGACGACACCTTATTGCAAAATGTTGGTTTCTCAAGCGATGAGCTTGACCGGATATTTAAAGAACCGATGAAGGAGGATGAGTTTGATGCTGAGAAAGAATATCAGCAGATTACTGAACCATCTGTCAAGTCAGGAGACCTTTATCAGTTGGGCGATCATCGTCTTTTGTGTGGAAATTCAGAAAAACCAGAAGACGTGGCCTTATTGATGAATGGTAAGCTTGCCAGAATGATTTTTACAGACCCGCCCTATAACGTTGATTACAAATCTCCGGCAGGGCTGAGCTATGACTCGACCAAATTCGGCGGAACGGGAGGTAAAATTTTTAATGATGATAAAACCGATGAGGAATGCATCAGATTTTATACCGATGTTCTCAAGAATCTATTCAAGTTCAGCACAGACGACGTGACCATTTACTGGTGGTTTGCCAATAAGAACAACTGGATTAATAGAATGGCCTTTGAGAATGCCGGATGGCACATGAGCCAGATCATCATCTGGCTTAAAAATTCTATGGTCTTTAGCCGTGGACAGGACTATCACCGGCAATACGAGCCGTGCATGCTGGGCTGGAAGAAAAAACAGGCGCATTACAAGAATAAAAAAATAGCGGATCTAAAGGATGTATTCAATCTAGATTTCACTGATTTCAGCGAAATGATGGACGTATGGTATCAGAAACGCGATCCGACGATGAGTTATGTTCATCCCACTCAAAAGCCGGTAAGGCTTGCCGAGCGCGCCTTAAAGAAAAACAGCGAGCGCGGAGATATCATTGTTGATTTATTTGGGGGATCTGGATCGACATTGATTGCATGTGAGCAGTTGGATAGAAAGGCATATTTAGCTGAAATTGATCCCAAGTACGTTCAAGTAGCGTTAACCCGGTGGTGTCAGTTTACTGGAAAGAAGGCGGAAAGACTATGATTACCGGCAGGCCAAGGAAAGAATTGGATTTCCCACAGTTTGAGAAGTTATGCGCCATTTGCGCCACAGAAGAGGAGATTGCCCATTGGTTTGATATGAGTGAGGACACTTTAAATAGGCGTTGCCAAGAGAACTACGGGGTGACTTTTTCGGAGGTCTATAAAAAGTATTCTGATGAGGGCAAAATGTCGTTAAGGCGTAAACAGATTCAGGTTGCAATGGATGGTAACCCTACGATGCTTATCTGGCTAGGCAAGCAGTTGTTAGGGCAGAAGGATATATCTGCTGTAAATAATGTGATACTTAATCAGAATAAGGTTGGTGCTCATGGATCCTTTATCGGAGAAGATAAAGAGCTTACCGAAAGAATCAAGCGAGAACTCTTTCCTGAATTATAGCAAGAATAGTTTTACGCACTTTTTTTTTCTTGTGTTTAGTGTGGCCCTGCAAAGGATAGAGGGACGGTATATTATCCCGGATCATCTTAAGTCTTGGTGTGGGCGCATACAGTTCTGTAAACGTACATCTACCATTGCCCCGCGATTTCATCTTAAATCAACCTTGATGGAGGCCTATATCATCTGGAAGATGTATCGCATGGAGCAGAAGTGGAATGAGTGGATGTTTATGTCCTATACCGCAGAGAGCGCGGCATACCATACGAAAAAAATCAAAAGATATATTGATGTCTTGCCTGAGATTTTTGAAGGGTATAGCAACCACACCGAAAGCGAAAGCATTTTATATTATCAAAGTGCGGAAGGAAGATTTTTTCGTTGTGAGCCAACCGGCATACTCACGTTTCAGAGAGGAAAACATCCCAACGGGATAATTTGTGATGACGTTTTGCGGGACCCGCAGGTGAGACTTGATATCAGCCAACTGGAGAAGATAACCCGTGCGTTTTTTGAAGAGGTTGAGCAGATGCCTAAGGAGGAATTGCATTTAGTGGGAACACCGCAGGATCAGGAGGATTTATTAAGTCAACTTGAGACTAAAAGCGGTTATAACTGCAAGAGGTATGATGCGATTGTTGATGAGGAAAAGCACATCACTCTTTGGCCGGGGTTGTTTCCATGGGATGAATTGCAGGCCAGGCGGTTAAGGATAGGGGATAAGGCTTTCAGGAAAGAATTCCGTTGTCATCCTGTCCGGGGAGTGGAGGGATTTATCAGTTATGAAAGTTTAAACGAGATTATCAAGAAAGAATTAATCAATTATACGTTCTCCAATCTACAGGAATTGAATGGCCAAAAAGTATTTGCCGGTTTTGACATAGGTAAAAAGACCCATCCTTCTCACTTAAGTGTTTTTGTGGCGCATGAAGTGAACGGTAAAAAGAAACTTATCCAGATTCACAGCAAATTCATGGACGGATGGGATTATATCGACCAGCTCGACTACTTGAACCAAGCGATTGAAGTTTTTAGAATTGATAAACTGCATTACGATGACACCCGGGCGGAGTTTGAATCAGCACGGGAAAGAAATGAGTTGCCTCCTCAGATGGCTGGTGTCGCATTTACGGCAAAGACAAAATTCAGTATGGCAACGGAGCTGGATAAAGTTGTGACTAATAAAGAAATTGAACTGCTCGCCGATGACCGGCAGAAAAGGCAGATTTTGTCCGTCGATTGTGACCTGCATGCCCCTGAGACATCGGAAGGTCATGGCGATGCTTTTTTCTCTTTATGTCTCGCAGTGGATGCATGGAAGAACAGAACTGTAACGATTTTTGATGTCCTGTAGAAAAATATTCCTTTTGGGTTATTAGCTATTAAACACACCCTTTAATCTCATATAAACCTTGCCATTTAGTAAAGGTTATGGCTACCTATGACTAAGGGGGTGAGGTTGATGAAGCAGGAAATAGACGGATTCTTGCGGTATTTAGATATGGAGCGGGGGTTCTCTCAACGGACAGTATCCGCGTATGCTTATGATCTGGCTAAATTCAGCGAGTTTGCGGTGATGAGAATAGGAGAAGTCTGTAATGTCGAGGATATTGATCCGTATCTGATCAGAACATATTTACAATTTTTGGCAAATACTGGGTACAAGAAATGCAATATGGCTGTGAGTAGAGGCCGGAAATTAGCAACGCTAAAGTCATTCTTTAAATATCTTTTAGCTGAAGGCAGCGTCAAAGGTGACCCGACAATGCAACTAAAAATGCCGAGGACAAAACAAAAAGAACCATCTTATTTAACTGAGCCAGAATACAAACGGTTGTTGAAAGCGGTAAAAAATAATGCCACAAAATATTTTAAGCAAAGGGATGTGGCAATTGTGAATATTCTTCTTGGGATGGGTTTACGATTGAGCGAATTGGTAGAGTTGAATATTGGCGATGTAAATTTTGACGATAGAACAATTAAAGCCACAAGAAAAGGAAATCAGGAACGGATTCTTCCGGCCAATAAGGAAGTGATGATGAGCATTCAACGGTATCTTAAAACAAGGAAGAATAGAGAAACTCAACATCCTTTATTTTTGAGTAAACGTAATCAGAGAATAGACAACGCCTCAGTTTGGCGCGTGGTCAAGAAATATCTCAAGCAGGCGGGAATTGAAAAAGAAAAACTTTCACCTCACACCTTAAGGCATACTTTTGCGACGACGCTTTTGAAGCAGGGTGAGAATCTTTTGACGATCAAAAAACTTTTGTCTCATCGTAATCTACGCACCACCGAACGCTATCTTCATATCAATGACCAAGACCTTCGGAGTGCAGTTGGTAAGATTGATTTAACGACGAGATAAATTTTTTAGAGATAAATTTGCCGATGACGCCCTTCAAGTTTTCTCATGAATATTTTTAAAGGCTCGGGGATGGACACGATGGGGGATGGGTATATTTAGCTGGAGTCTCACTAATAAAGGAATGTTATTGTCATTGGTGTGAGTATTATAATAGTTCCAATGCCTTCACCAGTAATTTTGCTCTATTGAGATGATTTTTAAATCCATGTGATAATCTGGCTTTGTAGAAATTGAAAGGTACTTCGGAGGGGTGGGGGGGGTGCAGGTCGGGCGAGACATAGTCTGCCAATGATCTAAAATTATTTTTTTGATGTCATGCACTATGTCTGTTTCAAAAAATAATTTTATTTGTTTTTAGTTTTAGAATGTTCACAAATTGCTTTATAAATGGCTAATAATAATTTGGCATCCTTAAAATCTCTTTTATTTAAAAGCCTTTTTAGTTCCTTCAAGGCTCCTTCAGCATCTTCTGGCCTGTTTGTCATTGGCTGAAAAAATTCGTCAAGCCGTACTTCCAATGCCTCCGCAATTTTGTTCAGTGTTTCTAAGGTTGGATGTTTTATTCCCCTCTCGATTAGACCAATAAAATTATCACTCAAGCCCGTTTTTTCTGCTAACTCCGCTTGCGTTAACCCGTCCTGTTCCCTAAAGAATCGAATTCTTTTCCCTGCCATCTGGTAAGGATTTTTCATCGAAAACCTCCTTACCGGATATGATATTCGGCAAATCTTTCTAACACCACAAGCCAGCAGTATGTATATTTATTAAAAATAATAACTGTAAGTTATTATTTTATTGTAAAATCGTATCCAACAGTATGAGATTATCGGACAATGAAAAACGGGATGCTATAAAGCTGATCCGAGAAGAGGAACCTCTGCCGGATAAATACCGGTTTCTTTTGTTCGATGATGACCGTGAAGTTGAACTTGTATGGAACGGAAAAACGCAAGAAGTCTCTAATCTTGTCCTGCCTTTTCAAACCATCGAGCACATCGATGAACCCCGCAGTGAGAGAATAACCAAAGACACACAGTTTAATCTTTTTGACACTTTTGGACGACAGATTCGTGGATGGACGAATAAACTTATTTGGGGCGATAACAAGGTGATTCTTTCGTCACTTAAGAATGGCCCTATGCGTCAAGAGATTGAAAAGCAGGGAGGGTTAAAACTTATTTACATTGATCCGCCGTTTGATGTAGGTGCGGATTTCTCTATGAATGTTGAAATCGGTGAGGAATCATTTACGAAAAAGCCATCCGTTATTGAAGAGGTTGCTTACCGGGATACATGGGGCAAGGGAGCTGATAGTTTTATTGCGATGATTTATGAGCGGTTAAAACTTATGCATGGACTCTTAACGGACGATGGCAGTATTTATGTGCATTGTGATGGTCGAGTGAATAGTTATATGAGATTGATTCTTGACGAAATTTTTGGGAGAGATTACAAGACAAATGAGATTATATGGTGTTATAAAGGCCCTTCTCAGGTAAAAATCAATTTCCCGCAAAAACATGACATTATTTACTTTTATAAAAAATCAGACAAAACTATCTTTAATAAAGATTCTATTTTAGTCCCTTATGATGAAGCGACATTGGCAAGAAGAGGTTATTCTGAAACGACAAAAGGTGGAATCCAATTTAAAGGAAAGAATGTCGAAGAATATTCTAAAGGTAAATTGCCTGAAGACTGGTGGGATGATATTCCTTCAGGGGGACAAATATCAAGAAACGAATTAGTTGGTTATCCTACTCAAAAGCCTGAAAAACTTGTTGAGAGGATAATTAAAGCATCCTCTAACGAAGGCGATATTGTCGCTGACTTCTTCTGTGGTTCAGGAACAACATTAGCTGTTGCCGAGAAGTTAGGGCGGAAGTGGATCGGCTCTGACCTCGGACGTTTTGCAATTCATACATCCCGTAAACGTTTAATTCAGGTTCAACGGGAAATAAAAAAAGAAGGTAAAGATTTCCGCGCGTTTGAAATCCTTAATCTTGGTAAGTATGAGCGTGAACATTATGTCAATGTCGGTGAAGGTATCCGTGAGCAGGAAAGGCGATATATTTTAAATAACAAAGAGCGGCAGTTTGCGGAATTGATTCTTTCTGCGTATAAAGCCCAACCGGTTGATTCTTACAATACCTTTGTTGGGAAAAAGCGTGATCGTCTTGTTGCCGTAGGCCCCATTAACACACCTGTTGCGTCTACTTTTATTGATGATGCAATTAAAGAAGCAAAAACCAATGGCATTACCAAATTTGACGTGCTCGGTTTTGATTATGAGATGGGAATTGACTTTTCAGAATTAACCCGTCGAGGTGTTGACGTACAGTTTAAGATTATTCCTCGAGAAGTTTTTGATCGCCGGGCTGTAGAAAAAGGATATGTGAAATTTTATGACGTCGCCTATATCGAAGTAAAACCAATTATTAAAGGCCGGGGTAATAATAAAACAGTTGCCGTTGAATTGTGCGATTTCAGTGTATTTTATAATCAAGACAATACTGGTGAAATCGAGGAAAGCTTAAAATCTGGTGGTAGTAAAATCAAAATTCAAGATGGGAAAGTGATTAAATTATTTAAAGAGAAAAATTCGGAGATTGTCAAAGAAGAAATTCTGACGAAAAAATGGACGGACTGGGTGGATTACTGGTCGGTTGATTTCAATATGGAGAGCAAAAAGGAAATTATTCGTGTTATCGACCAGAAATCAGAGCAAGCAAAGGAAGAATGGACAGGTGGATTTATTTTTGAGAACGAATGGCAATCGTTCAGGACAAAGAAGGACAGAACGATTGAGCTTGTTTCCGCCGAAAAAGAAGTTTCTAAAGGTCGGCGGAAGGTTGCCATTAAGGTTGTTGATATCTTCGGTAATGATACCACCAAAGTGATCGAGGTTAATATTTCCTAATGGCCCTACATAAGGATTTCCCCAAGGATAAATTTGCAGTTTTACACCCTGATATTCGGTGGTTTCCAGCCGATGAGGCTTTACGCGAGCAGGGTTATGAGAAGCTTCTACCACCTTTCGTCCCAGAATTAAGAAAACGAGTTAAAGAATGGCGGGATAAGAATTACGAAGGAGCAAGATCCATTTCGAAAGCTCTTCTTCATTGGTGGTTCAAAGAAGACCACACAATTTATGATCCAGATGGTCTTTATTCAAGCTTTCAATATTATTTTGCACAAAGAGAGGCTGTTGAAACGGTTATCTGGTTGTATGACGTTTCTGGAGTAAGAAATAAATATGACCTACTTCCATTTGATTCTCTGGGGCGCGTTAGTCCAAATATGTTTGATGAAGACTGGCTTCGCTTGGTTATTAAGATGGCGACGGGAAGCGGTAAAACAAAAGTAATGAGCCTTATTCTTGCGTGGTCTTACTTTCATAAATTATATGAGCCCGATTCGGAACTCTCCCGAAATTTTCTTCTTATCACCCCGAATATTATTGTCCTCGAGCGAATCAAAATGGATTTCGATGGATTGAAAATATTCTATCAGGATCCGGTCTTACCGGATAATGGTTATGAAGGCAGAAACTGGAGAGACGATTTTCAGATCAGCCTGCATTTGCAAGACGAGTTAACTGCGATTTCTCCAACTGGGAATATTTTTCTCACGAACATTCATCGGGTTTATGAAGGTGACGTTAAGGAGCCGTCTTTGAATGACGAAGATGTGACGGATTATTTTCTAGGGAAGAAACCTGTTTCAAAAACGAATGAATCTCTCGTCGATTTGGGCGATATCATCCGAGAAGTCGATGAAATTATGGTTATCAATGACGAGGCTCATCACATACATGATCCAAAGATGGCGTGGTTTAAGTCTATTCAGGATATAAATAATAAATTGATTCAAAAAGGCAAACAGATTTCTTTGCAGATAGATTGCACGGCGACACCGAAGCATGACAACGGTGGGATTTTTGTCCAGACGGTTTCAGATTATCCGCTTGTTGAGGCAATCCATCAAGGTGTTGTAAAGACTCCAGTGCTTCCGGATCAGGCAAGCCAGGCAAAGTTACAACCAAAACAGAGTGCGATATTTACCGAGAAATACGAAGATTATATCAATCTTGGTATCGAAGAATGGAAAAAGATTTCTCAAGAACTTAACCCGACGGGCAAAAAAGCCATTTTATTTATTATGACGGATGACACGAAAAATTGTGATGAGGTGCAGGAATATTTAGAACGGAATTATTCTGATTTAAAGGGTGCGGTTCTAACAATTCATACTAATAGAAGCGGAGATATTTCGGAAAAAGTAACTGGTCGGGATAAGGAAGAACTGAACAGATTACGTGTTCAGGCAAACGCAATAGACAGTGGTGAAAGCCCATATAAAGTGATTGTCTCGGTTTTAATGCTCAAAGAAGGATGGGATGTTAAAAATGTGACGACCATTGTGGGTTTGAGAGCATATTCCTCGGCGTCAAATATTTTACCTGAACAGACGCTTGGGCGTGGTTTAAGACGGATGTTTTTCGGACAGGATGTTGCAGAATATGTGAGCGTTGTCGGCACACCGGCATTTATGGAATTTGTGGAATCGATTAAAGCGGAAGGTGTTGAGCTTGAAAAACGAAAGATGGATGCTACGACAAAGGCAGTGACGCCGACCGTCATCGAGATTGATCATGATAATCCCAAGAAAGATATTCAGAAACTCGATATTGAGCTTCCAATCTTAACGCCGAGGATTCAACGGGAATATAAAAATTTGGCGGGTTTAAATGTAGCGGGTTTTCAACATACGAGGGTGAAGATCAAGACGTTTAGCGAGCAGGAACAAAGAGAGATTGTGTTTAAGCATGTGGTTGAAGATAAGGTTCATCACACCACGATTTTAGAAAGCAATATTGAGCCGAATTATCAAAGCGTTGTCGGTTTTTTTGCTCAAAGCATTATGCGGGAACTTCGGCTTTTTGGATGTTATGACATATTGTTTGGCAAGGTTAAAGAATTTATTCAATTGCACCTATTTGAGAAAGAGGTTTCACTTGATGATAAAAATATTTTGAGAAATCTATCGGAGATCGAGGCTACAAAAACGATTATTCAGACATTTAAAAAAGAAATCAATGCCTTAACGGTGAAGGACGTTGGCGATACTCAAATCAAGAATTATGTCAAGATCAGCAATAGTCGTCCATTTGTTGTGAATGACCGGGCGTATTTAATGCCGAAAAAGAGCGTTTTTAACAGGATTGTCGGAGATAGTCAATTCGAGCTTGAGTTTGCTGATTTTCTGGAGCGTTTAGGTGACAAGGAAATCATAGCTTATGCTTACAATTATCCAGAGGTTCACTTCAAAATCGACTACAAGAACGCTGATGGAACAATCGCAAATTATCGTCCCGATTTCTTTGTGAAGATAGATGAGAAAACCGTTTATATTGTTGAGACCAAGGGGCGGGAAGATTTGGATGATCATTTAAAGATTAAAAGATTGGTTCAATGGTGTGAAGATGCAAATGCCCGCCAGAAAAAAATCATCTATAAAATGCTTTATGTGAAGCAGGAAAATTGGGACAAATATCAACCGAGGAATTGGAAAGAACTTGTCGCTTTTTCAAAATAGTGATTCTCTCCCCAGAAAACTCCCTACCATTTTTATCCCAATTTTTATTCAAAAATATTTTCTCGCCCCTCTACTAATCAGATATGATACACTTATCTGTTATTTGTGGATTTGTCAGAGCCGTCTCGACGGGAGTCTAGAATGACGCCAGAACAATTTCTCAATGCGTATCCGTTAATATCTGAGTGGATAAAAAAGACGTTATCTGATCATATGATACGGGTACAGCCTGTGATTTCGGCAAAATTTTCGCGACTTCTACTTTACTTTAGCCGGGACCTGCTGACTTCTACCAAATTTGTTGTTGTAGATCAAGTTCCTGTTCCACCTTTATCATCAATGGGGTTGCCACAATTTGCTGATTTCGAGTTGGGCGAGTACGACGGAATCACTTATCTAGATACCTTTTTTGTTCGACGGGAATGTGTTAGTCATGAGCGATTGTATTTTCATGAATTAATCCATGTCGTTCAATGGCGTCTTCTCGGCATGGAACGTTTCATTGCGGAGTATGCCGCAGGACTAAGCACCTTTGGCTACAGGAATTCACCCCTGGAAGTTATGGCTTACGAAGCGGAAGAATCCTTTGCCATGCAATCGTTGGTTTTTAATGCGGAAAACTTTGTCAAAATCCGTCTTGACAAGGCGAGGAGTGTTTAAGTATATGGGAGGGAGTCAAAATTGGAGGAGCCTATGAATTTTAATTTAAAAGAGATGTATCGTTATCTTATATCGCATACTTTCCCAGGTTTATTACTCTTGGTAGAATTACTATTATTTTTGCAAAATACTGCTTACCCCAATATATTCATGTCACCCTTGCCAGATAAATATATAGCCATTTTGATATTGGCTGGTTATTCTTTTTCTACATTGTTAGGCACCATGCTGGATGGTATTCAACATTCCATTTTTGATCTTTTTATTGATCCGAGGACAGATAAAGAAAGCATAAAGAATAAATTTATAGCGATTAAGAATAATGATAAGGATATGGAGGTATATAAACATTTTATTGAAGATGATTTCTGGTACCCCTATGAAGCCTATGCAAATATCAGCATAGCAATGTTTTTGGGGTTAATATTGCTCGGTTGTGAAAAATTTTATATTTTTACACCATCGTTAAGGTTTTGGTTAGGGGCGGGAATAATATCTTGTATTACTTTAGCAGCGCTCTCTTATGAAGCATGGAGTACATATGCCCAGTGTGGTGACGAGGAAAAACAATTTTCCGATGTTTATTCAAAAAAGGATAATTAATGTTCAAGATAAAAGTTGTGCATGGGGTTAATGAAAATCTCGTTGATGATATTGTTCGCATTGATCGAGATTCTTTTCCTGCAGGATGGGAACACGGTGATGCAAAAGAATATTTTAGCGAAATACTTAAAAATGAAAATAATATCCGTATTATTCTAAAAGATGAAGGAATTGCGGTTGGTTATTTGGTGGCGGTTCCTCATAACGACGCTAGAAGAGATTTACAAGATGATGACCAATTTATCCAGGAAGATGCCTTTAGATATTATATCGAATCAGTAGCCATTCTTCCTGCATATCAAGGGAAAAAGGGATTTTTCAAGATGTTTGAGACGCTCATTAAGGAATTAAAAAATAAGGGCGTCTGCAAAATTTCTATGCATGCGAGAGTTTTGAATAATTTTAGTGCTATCATCCAAAAGGAAACAAAGGTGACACGAATAAGAAAAATCGACAGATGGAAATATTATAACTATGAAGAACCTACCGATTATATTGAAGCGGATCTTTAATCATTGTGTTGATTTCTTGAGAGTTTTTACTTATGGAGTGCCTTTTATTAGCTAAATAAGGGCTCGGAAGGAAATAACTTCATCATATTTCGATCGACTCCTCGTCGATGGGAAATTCTCAAATAGTGAAGTAATTTCGTTACAAGCCATAAGTATTTTTGGGAGCAATGGTGTTAATCCAAAGAAGAGGATAAATGATTTTGTCTTACCAGCAAATATTTAAGACGGTTGCCGAAGCTATAGAGCAAGAAAGAAAAAAACATCCTTCTGCCCGGGTCATTAAATTACGCCAGACCAAGGAAAATAAATTAATTAACGTTGCTCTTCCTGATTTAAGGCAGGCCCTTGTTGATATGCAAGCTAGCGGCTGGGTCATTAAATTTACTGAATTTTATCCAGAAAAACCTGAACCATCTGAACCAAGAGATTTTTTTGCAGAACTGCAGAATGCCGGTAATGATATAAATAAAATTAATGAATCTCATTTCAATTCCGGTGTTTGTTTTACAATCGAAATACTCGATGGATACGAAGATTGGTATGCTAATGATGCCCGTCTTAAAATGACTGATCAAGAAAGATCGAATGTTATTAAAAAGAATAAGCAACCATCTATATCAGACGTTCCCAAGAGGAGCAAAAAAGAATTAGCAGATCAAAAAATATATAAATACAAAGGATGGGACATTTTAAAGTTCCTTAGTAAAAGAGGAAAGTATGGTTCTTATTATATCAAGATCAATAAGAGCAAGCATGAGAAAATCCCCGCGGCTGAGATTTGGCTCTTAATTTTTTTTGCACAGAAATTAAGAAAAGACAAGATGGGTTGGGTGACTCGAGAGGATGCGGAGAAGGCTAAGGTTACGGATCCTAATTATGAGAATCATTTCGATGCTTTGCTTCATGAGCTTAGAAATAAAATAGGCCATTACCTCAAAACTTGCAAGAGAGAAAAGTTTTTGGAAACTAATAAAAAGCAGTTTCGGATTTCTACGCATCCAGGGCGCGTGATTGTGCCTCACAACCGGTGGTTGAGCAAAACCTTTAATGAAATCAAAAGTGATCTCTTAAAGAAGCGGAAGAAAAAGGGTGGAGAGCAGTCGAAGGATAAAAATGGGGACAATGACCCCAGGAATTCTTCAGACCCGTATAGCATATTGAAAGATGCTAAACGTGGTTTGTAATAAAGAAATTTTTTCAATTATTAACACCAGAATAGATTTTTTGATAGGAAGGGAGTGATTTTGTGGGAAAATTGTCTAAGGAATTTCTTGGTTTGAGTGGGGGATATGCAGTCGCAAGTGAATTGTGTAGGCGCGGCATTTATGCCCAGATTACTCTAGGGCATCATAAGTGTACGGATGTTCTCGTTGAGACTGATTTTAAAATGTTACGGATTCAGGTTAAGGCCAAACAGGGATGAGAATGGCCTGGGGTGAAGGGAATTTGTAAGGAAGATGATTTTTTTGTATTGATTGATTTTGAGAAGAAAGCCTTAAATGAAAAACCGGATTTCTATATTTTGAATTTTGTGGACTGGAAGAAGTTAATTTCCAAGGAGAAAAAGAAATACAAGGAAGTAAAAATAGATGAGGATTTTTGTATAAAATATCCTGATGGGTGGAAAGGTTTCAACATTAAAACAGTATTGGTTGATGATTGTCATGATGCTTGGGAAAAGATAATCAAAAGAATAAAATGATAAGAAAGCGGTATTGAGGAAGCCAACAGTTTTGTGAGTAAAAAAATATAAAAATCTAATTAGGTTACCTGATGCGTTACAAACACATCGATGGTGTAGAAGTTAGAGCACAGTTCTCTGAAGAGAGCAGTTTACGCTACCGTTACCGATTGGAAATCGTTCTGAAATATTTTTCGCCCTCTGGGAAAACGTTTTGTGTGGTTATGCAAAACCCGAGTTACGCCACTTCAGATACAGTATAAGATAAAAGATAAAAGTTTAGAGAATTGACTTTTAATAGTTAGGTGTTAAGATTTAAATATCGTTATGATATTCGATTTAAATAATATAAAATTGCCTCGCAAAATTAATCCAGATCCCATCGTTGAGGCTGTCGTAGAAATTCGCTTTGAAAGCGAATTGTCCCCCCAAAACGTTGTCGATAAATTATTGATAGAATTTGGTAAAGAATATTCTATCAAGGATTTGCCCCTTGCTGAATTCCCATCAACAATGCGTGATCAAGACCCGCAACTCCGGTTTTTACCTGTTAAACAATTAATAAAGGATGGGCTAGTTTTACAGATTGGGGGTCGAGTCATTTCCTTTGTTAATAATAAGGATTATGTGGGATGGTTAGCCTTGAAAGAAAAAGTTGAAAAGATGGTAAAAGGGTTAAAAGATGCAACAGTTGTTTCTCAGTATAAGAGACTGGGCATACGATATTTAAATATATTTGATTATAATATTTCAGACAAAATAAACTTTGTTTTGTCAGCCGCTGGCAGGCAAATTATTGATGAAAAATTTGATCTTCGCCTGAGTATAGAGCAGGATCACTTTCAAGCCGCCATAAAATTGTCTAATAATGTACGGAAGCTCGTCGGAGATAAAATTACTATGGGTTCATTGGTTGATATTGATGCTTTTACTGTTAATTTTCAAGAAAATCAATTGATGGATTTAATTGAAGCAGTACACTTGTTTGAGAAAAAAGTTTTTTTCGCATTGTTGAAACAAGATTTTGTGAAGGAAAACTTTGCCCCTGAGTGGGATTAATATGAATACATCCCTTAATTATGTTTTCCCTAGTATCCAGTATGATGAAATTGTTTTCTCATATAATCAGAGTACGTATTCTGTAATTTCGAATATGGACATTCAATTACTAAAGGCGGAAATTAACGCCATTGATATACGTATTCGTAACGAAATAATTGAAAAAATTTTTGAATTGGGTAGCCTTGAAGAAAACTGGGATTCTTATGGCGGCGTTCCAATCTCAGATAAGGCGATTGTTAATGCACATAGCTTTATAACAAAAGTGGCGAACGATAATTGTTTGACTCTCAGACGTCCATTTGTATCGCCAGAACCGAGAGGTGGGTTACTTTTAAAGTGGTTAGGACACAATCGGGAATTTCTGGTTTGGTTCATGCCTAACCAAGGGCAATACGTTTATTTGGAAGTTTTAGCAGGTAGTCGGACGGGAGGGAAGGTAAACACCATCGATAAGCTATTTGAAATCTTTAAAAAATGGTTTAGCGGATGTTAATAGAACAGATCCCTGAAAATGATCACCTTTATCGTAGGGTGCATCATAAATGTTATGACCCCATTTCTGGTAAATGCACAGAGGGGGCTTTTTTATTGAAGCTTGATCGTCAGGAGCAGTATCTATCTGTCGATTGGGCTGAACGTACGACGTTAGAGGTCTCTTGTCTGGACCCTAATACGAAAAAGAAGTTTAAAATTGCTGAAATTCGTGCAGGATATCCTAGAGAGTTAGGGTTAACGGTGGAACATAAGCCAAGCCTAAAACATATTGCTCATGCAGGGATACTGGGTAAAGCTTTACATGATGACGTCCAGCGGATAATTATCGCCTCGCAATTAGCGGAAAAGAGTATAGTGCGGTCCTCTTGAGAATTTTTTTATGGTTCGTTATTCTCCGCCAAAATTCTCATTTTAAAAAGGGAAGTTTTTTGCGTTTAGTTGGTTGATCCAGCTAAGGCGCGTGGATGGCCTGTTTTTTGGGCAGGAATTTCTCGAGGGAAAACGACAATTCGGGTATGATTTCGGGGAGTTTTCTCGGTTACAAAGCGCTCAAACCACCACAAAAATCCGCAGTCAGACGACTGACCGGGGAGCCATGTGTGACGAGAAGCCCCTTCGGCGAATATGTTGAAGGGGTTTCTTATTATGGCTGAAAGAGTTGTGTCATTTATAACGGGGTTCTGAAGTACCAGCTTGATTAAATGCCGTTTGACTTCGGCTTCCGAACTTTTGAAAATCTCGGGGGCTTTGTTGGCGAGCTTTAAAAGATAAATTCCCGTCGTGTAATAATCTTGGTCGGCGGTTTGCAAATTTTTTAATCTTGTCGAAATATTTTCTTGCTCTGCCCGATACTCCAATAACTTTTTGTTATACAAATCCTCAGTAATACTACCGTCAAGTTTATCGTCATACATTTTTTCAATGCGGTTCTGTAAAATATCGTATTGGGTTTTTAATTCGTTCGAGACCGTTTGGTAATGCTCAATCTTGCCTTTGTGTGAATCTTTAAGCATTTTTCCAATGGATTCCACGATCTCATCGGGAATATGAATTTTGTTGAAGTATTCGGTAAACTGTTTTGTCAGTTCTTCTTCCCGAATCCATTTCGGATTACATTTCCCGTGATATTCCGTACAGTGGTAATAAACGTATTTCCCTTTTTTCTTTTCAGGCGTATAAGAGCATCCGCATTTTCCGCAACGAATCAACCCTCGATAAAGATAAGAAAGGCCAGCAAATTTAAAGGGCTTCTTGTTAAACCCCGCCTTGATTTCTTGCACACGATCAAATAATTCTTTTGAGATGATGGTTTGGTATTTGTGAGGGTAAATCTTGTCCTTGTGGCGGTTTAAACCGCAATAGAAGGGCTCTTTTAGAACGAAGTCGACTCGGCCTTTGGGAAACGAAAGACAAAAATCGTTTTTAACCTTTGCGCTGATTTGTTCCATTGAAAAAACCATAGTTGAATACCATTCGAAAATCTGTTTAACGACTCTGGATTTAAAAGGATGAGGTTCAATCCAGCTTTTATCGTCGTCGGTTCGAATGTTGACATAACCAAAGGGAGGCCTGCCCGCTCGTTCGCCGTTTTTTAGTTTATGTTCGATACTTCGCTTCACGTTGTCGCTGATTTGTAAGACGTAGCTTTTTGCCAGAAAAACGCCTAAATCCCAGCGTTGAATCTCTGAACTATTTGAATCTCGGTGAACGATGAGGTTTTCTCGGATGAAGTGGATTTCGAGTTGGCCTTGTTTTCTGAACCCGTCCAACAAAACCGATTCTTTAAAACTCCGTTGAAGTCGATCAATCGTTTCAACGATGAGGGCGATTTTTTCGTTGGATTGTTTTATTTCTTCGATGACAATTTCGAATTTGGTTCGTTGATCTTTGATTGAAGACTCGTCGAAATGATGTTCGCTCTTAATTTCAAGGCCTTTCCGTCGAACATATTCCCGCGCCTTTTCCAGTTGAGCGGGAATAGAATGGCCTTCGGTGAACTGGTCTTCGGTTGAGACTCGGGCGAGGATGATGGCTTTGGTCATTGGAGGATTAATTTTTCGATTTCTTGTTTGGCTTGACTTAATATTCTGATTCCTTCAAGTCTTAGACGTTGAGCATTTGATTTAATTTTGGAAATTTCTTGGACGATTTTATTTTGTGTATTTATCGATGGGATAGGAACTTCTATTGACAGAAGTGCTTTGTAATCTAGGGCTGGCCTTGTTCCGCCCGTCGTCTCCCGCAGACAAAGAAGATTGTTAAACTGTGTATTAAGATAAATGGCGACAAAGTGAGGATTTAATTTTTCGTTTTCAAATTCATTTTTTAAATGAAATTTAACGGAATGCTGATTGATGTTTCCTTGAAAATCTTTTGGAACGACTGCCACGCTCCCGATTCTACCCGTGATTGTGAAAACCAAATCGTCTTCTTTTAACTGAGAACGTTTTAACGATGAATTATGAACCTCTTTTGAGATATGTTTTACCTCATCAAGGTTTATTCCTTCTTTGGTGATGTTTTGCACCCTAAGAAATGGAATGCCGTTTGAATCCGTATAAGCATTGCCTCCCACCGTCGGAGTTGCCCCGCCCGAAAGCTCAATTATCAAGTCGTCTAATTTAACAATCTTATATTCGTTTTTGTGAAGAGCCTTAAGAATGTTTTTAAATTTGGGCTGGTGATAGTAGGCGTCAATGCGATTCCGATGAATATCAGAAGAGTTAATAACAAAAGTTGTGTAATCTCTTAAAGTTGGGAGTGAAATATTCAGTGCATTCAAAACAAAGTTATCAATCGAGTTTAAGGTTTCTTGTGCCTGTTGTTCGTTTTCATTCTTCTGCTTGTAAGCAGATTCCATAATGCCCACTATTTTTCTTTGAATTGGTAATGATGGTAGAGGAATTTTAATTTTTTCTATAGATTTGGGACTAATATTTGGTTGAGCTCCCCCGAGAGAAAGTCTCTTTATTGTTTTTAAAACAGAGTGAAATTGTAAAACATAATAAAGGTAATCTTTATCTGCTTTACTATTTGGGTTTATTAGAAAACGTCCTACTCGTTGATTTAGAAATGCGGGTAAATATTTTTTATCTATTTTGCCTATCTTGCCAATAGTAGCACCCGTCATAGCTATTAAAATGTCATCTTCTTTAAGTAAAAAGTTTTCGAACAATTTTTTCGAACTTTCATTTATAAAAACGGTATTAAAGGTGTCAACAGTTCCGTCAACGATGTTTTGTATTCTTACAAGCGGAATTCCAGTTCTTTGATATTCTTTGCTTTTAAACGCATAACCACCTTGAACCTTTGCGACTTTTCCAATTTCTATGAGATTATTTTCGTTTGTTTCAAAATGAAGATAATAATTGGGATCAAAACGACCATCAATATCATTGGAATTTATCGCAAAAGTTATCATTAAATGCCTTTATAATTGCTAGGGTTTTTAAGAAATTTTAAGTATTCTTGATGGATTTCATGGAAATCATTTTTCGCATCTTCCCGACCCGTTGCGTCATAACCGATATGCTCTGCAATTGCCATAAAAATGGGATAGTCTTTGAGCTTCTCAGTTACGCCTTTGCGCCGTAGGAAAACAAGAGATGATTTGACGCCCGCTCCGTAATGGGCAAAAGCGAATTGTGGGAGTGAAACGACGGCTAAGATTTGGCAATGTTCCATAATAAAATCGCGCACATATTGCAACGATGAGTTGGTCAAAATCCCATCGGGTAACACAATTCCGATTATGCCTACTTTGGGTTTAACAAATTCAATACAACGCTCAATAAAAAGGATTTCTGTTTTTTGATTTTTTTTGTCTTTTCCAAGTTCGTACTTTTTTAAATAATCATTCTCAGTTGATTTGACCGTCGCGCCAAAGGGAGGGTTCGTCAAAATAATATCGAAATAATCTGGGGCAAATCTTTTGTGAACTTGCGCAATCTCATCAAAATCCTTTAAAGAATCAGTGTTGATTATATTCGTATGTCCGTCGTCATGGATAATCATATTCATTTTACAGACACGAGCGATTTGGTCATTGACTTCAATCCCGTAGAGATTATTTTTTGCGAATTCGTGCCAATGACGCCACGCTTCTTGTTCATCGTAATTTTTTTCCGCAAACAATCGGACGCTGTCCATCGTATGCAGAAGAAAGCCGCCGCTTCCGCAAGCTGGGTCTAAGATAAGATCGGCTCTTTCAGGATCAAGCATTTTAATACAAAAATCAACGATGGGACGGGGAGTGAAGAACTGTCCCATTTTACCTCTGAAGTATGCCTGCATGAATTTTTCAAAGGCTATTCCTTTTGTATCTAAATCGATTTTACCGATAGCCAGAAGCTGAAGATGTTCTACGACGCTGTAAATAATTTTAGGTTCTAAAAGAATATCTTCTTTGAATACTTGTTCATCGGATTTTCTAGCCTTTTCATAAATGGCTAAAATTCGTTTGGCTACTTCGTCAGCGGATTCATAGGTTCCAATTTGGAACTGGTAAGGGTTATTTTTAGTTGTGTCTTTTTCGTCTTTGAGTTTACAAAATAGAAGTTTGGAAATTTCATCAAAGGCCGTTTCGGGCGAACGTCGGCCACCTTGCCAAACAGTATCATGGCATTTTTCTAAAGTTTTGATGAGGTCTTCACGGGCGACGACTTTAAGTTCGGATTCACCTTTGATGTATTTATATTTCGGAGCCTTGCCGTATTTCTTTGGTATATCGGAAATAACATTTTTTTCGCGTTCACTGGGATTGAATCCCGCAATGTCAAAAGCTGTTTTTGTTATACCCGCGACAACGGACGCATATTTTCCGCGTAAACTATTGGCATTGCCAAAGACTTGTTCGATGGCCTGCCGAAATTCTTTGTCGGTGGTTCCATCCTTTTTACATTCAACAATCAAGTAGGGTTTTTTAAGTTCCTCATCCTCATAAACGACAATGTCGGCTCGATCTTCAGGAGTTCTCCTCGGGACGATAACTTCAATGTTAATATGTTTCTCAGGGTATTGTTGATCTAAAACAAGTTCGCAAAAATAGGCGGCACGGACTTTCTCTTCGGGATTTTTAAACCCGATGGTATAAGTTCGAGAGCAATTGTAAGTTATTTTGGTTTGATCGTCGTTTAGGACGAGGATTCCTTTCTCAATACCCCGTTGGATGGTTTGTAGAAAAATAGAATCATTTGAAATGTTGTTTTTATCCTTTGGCATTCTTGCGTCCTTGTTTGATGAGTTTTTCGATTTGGAAGGCTTGAATCTTGCTCGGTTTATTTTTTTCATTAAACCATCGATTGACGGTTGAGAAAGCGACCCCGAGTTTCTCGGCAAGTTCTTCTTGAGTGATTTTGTTTTCTAGTCGGAAGGTTTCTAATTGCTGGATAAGTTTGTCAGGCATGTAAAGCATTTTATAGCAAGTTTGTTTTAAGTCAACGTTTACTTCAAACAAAATCTTTCAGTCGAAGCGGTTTGAATTCCGTTAAGGATTGTTCGATCATTTTAAACGGCGCAAAAGAGCCTTCGGGAAATTCGTGGGTCAATAAATCTTTTTTGAGTCGATTCCAGTTATGTGTTCCATAGGGGCGAGTGGTCTCTCGAAATTCGCGAACTCCCATTTCATCGATCAAAATTTTAGTAGCATAGATTTGAAGCATTTTTCTAATTTTTACTTTCGGGTTACTGATTTTAAAGTCATGGATGAATTCTCGATTACTTTTCGGACGATAAGCGAGCAAGATATAATTCTCTTTCATTTGTTCAAGATAAAAGCTCAGGATTCTTCGAGCAATCACTTTGTGAAAAAGCGAATCAAAGGAAAGATTGCTATAAAGATTTATTTTTTCTAAAACCTGTTTAATCTTCACTCGTTTATTTAGACGTATTTCTAGCCGTAAAACTTCAAAAGGTTTTTTAATGTTAATTCCTTCAAAAAGTTGTAGCTGAAGTACGTTATCGTTTTCAATTGATCGTTTTTCGCTGGTCTTTGCCTTTTGTAAATCTTTTCGTTTGTCGTAAAGAGATACCTCGAAGGAATTGGATCGAAATTTGAGACTATGACCTTCATTGCGAAAATCGGTTTGATTGAGATCGAGTTTTTGATTGAGATCGATTTTCGATAGTGCTTTTAAAATGCTGGACGGCGTTGAATAATCCGTTAATGCGATATTCTTCGAATAGTGTACCGCTGAAACAGGAGCGTCTCGTAATAATTGAGGGACAACGAAGACGCCCATAGCGTCTAATGTTTCACTAAGTTTTTTTATAACATTTTCAAATTGACTTTGCTCAACCTCATCAAAATTATTTCCAAAAAGTAACTTTGGAATTGAAAACTCAATGCGTAAATTGATAATAAACGCGTTCACCCCGAAGCGTTTTGTAACAGTCAGACGAGGTTTATAAAATCCGTTTTTCAATTCTTCTGTGGTGGGGTTCTGGGTACATTTGAAAAAACTTCGTTTACCTAACGGATAAAAAGGCGACTCAAACAGACCTTTTGTAGAGGGACTAAATTGATCGTGGTTAGTAATAGCGAAATGTTTAGGCGGAAGAGTTAAGACAATCGTATCGATCATTTGGGGTCATTACCTTTTCGAATTCTTGGATTACGGCTTTTTCAATCATGCAAGCAAACGTTTTGTCAATTGGATGAAAAATATTAATGTCTCGATTTCCGATTTTTTTTGTCGGATAAACGAGCCTGTACCCACCTTGCGGGCGGGTCATAATGGCGATTGAGCTAAGATAAAGGCAGTCATTTAAAACAAAGCTGGTAAAAGCGACAATGCCATTTTGCGGCTTAATCGGTATGATTTGAATTTCGTCGATCTGGTTCATGGATGATCTTTAATTTTTTATCGGCTTCGATTAAGATTTCAAAAAATGAAACAAGACTGTCCGCGCATTCGGAAAGTTCTTCATCGGTTGTGGAGGCTCCCGTTCGATTAATCAGATGTCTAGCGATTGCGTTTTTTAGATCGGTCTTGCTCATCGTGCCAAAGATTAACACGATGAAACGGGCTTGTCTGTGTGGCGGGGGAAGAAAGGTGTAAAAAGGGGAACTTAGGGGAAGTTGGGGGTCATTTTATGGTTTTGAAGAAAAAGGATGGTTATTTTTTATAAACTCTTAACGGTTTGATTCCTAACTGGTCAAAATCGACTTTGGTTATGGGATTTCGAAATAGAATTACGTCATTAGAAACTTGAAAGAAAGTCTTTCGAAAATCACCAGTAAAACCCCAATTCTCGACGATTTTATGAAAATCTTTTCCAATTGATCCCTCAATGTGTTTTTCAATTTCCGTCTTTGTTATTTTTTTATTTGGGTTTGCAAATACATAGCTAAACATTTCGCTGTTTTCGCTGTTTAAATTCGGCTTCCCAATAACGACCAAGTCATTTAAAAGGATTTCATTGGCCGTTGTGAAAGAAATGTAATACAGAATCTTATTTTCGTTGGGATTGTCATCAATGACAGTCGATGTGATCTTGTTTTGATCGGTTGCAGGATTTTCAGGGGGAAGTTGGCTATAAACCTCATTGATTTTAGGAATAAATTCCATAAATTTTTGAACATTTAAATCTAGCATGATTTCATATAAAATTCCTGTATTCCGATATTCATTGGAATAATCTAATATAACTTCTTTGTGATACAGGAAGATCAGGTAATCTTCTTGATTTTCTTGAGTATAAAATTCGAGGTGAGTTGTTTGGGTTGTTTCAAATTTTTCTTTAAGAAGACAAACGAGATAAAAAATACCTTTAATATTTTTATCGCTCAAGTCTTTTAATTCTTGGGTCTTGCGGTATTGATAGACTGAAAGCCAATTATCAAAATTGTCGAACAGTTTTATAGTGATAGAATTATCTTCAATTATAATTTGAGGATCGTTGTTATCGTCATAGTCGGAGAGAAAAATTTTTGCTTTTCGTTTTTCATCGTATACCCAACGCCCGCCGATAACCATCCCTTGAGGTAGATACTTGGGAGCGGAGTTATAGATATGGAGAATAAGTTGTTGCTCTTTTTCTAATTTATTTAAAATTCTTAGGGTTTCATATTTGCCTAATTGTTTTAAGTTTTCATCGGTTAATTCGAGTTTAATACAGATTTGCGGGTAGTTTGGGCGGGCTTTTAATATCGCGGAAACCACAAGGTCGATTTTTTCTTGGTCGGTCAGATTCATTACATTTTCATTGAAGTTATTTTAACAATGGATTAAATTATAGCATATTTGCACCTTTCAAAGATCAATTTGATGGAAGAAATTTCCAGATCAAGCCCTTGTAAACGGTTGCGAAACGCGTCATATAGTGGGAGCATTTATTCATCAAATAAAAATAAATTCAGGATTTTTCATTTTACTTCCTATAATATATGTTATGTTAACTTATTGAGCAAAGTAAGAAAGAGGAGACCTTTTCAATTTTCGTTCCGTTGACTCCGGGCTCTTTCTGCAATCGTTGGTCAACGATCTCTTGAAGTTTATATCTCAAAACTTTCAAATACCCGTGTCCATTAATGCGCTGTAGTCGAGGTTCAATATCCATTAATCCCATGCCCGTCCACCGCAAAATTTGATAACTATTGTGCCAGCGATCGACCTTCCAACAGACTTGTTCGCCGCCGAAGCGTTGAACTTCTCGAGTTCTTGATGCAGTTGCATCAAAGCAGACTTGGCCTCTTTGTAGGTCGTCCTGGCGTAAGCGTCTTGTAAACGTCGACGGACAACAGTCTGCTGAGCTTCATCCAAATACGCCACAATATTCTCGCGCTTATGCCAACGGCAGCGCGCTGCGTCAACGCATAAACCGAAAACTTGTGTTCAATGGCTTTCTTGATGCCCTTGGAGCCATCGATGATAAATAAAATTCCACGCTCGAATTTGAGCCCGCGTTCAATCAGCCTCTCAAGCCATTGTTCAATGGCGCGTCCGTTCTCGCTATGAATGTGTTCGATCCCAAGGACAATCTTTCTGCCGTCCATCGTCACGCCAAGCCCGACGATAATCCCGTCGTCGACGTAACGTTTGGCATCAATAAAAATCACCACAATGTCGTGCTGCGCTAATGAACGGGTTTGCAATTGTTGAAGTTGATCCCCGGAACATTTTTTGAATTTTTTAGAAAGATTCGACGCGCTAATCCCAAATGCTTCTGCCGTTAACGCGGAGCTTTCGTGATACTTGTGCGTGCTCAATCCATGCAATAACCTGCACATCGATTCCTCATCGTTGAATGGCTCTTGCAAACGTTGGTACGCTTGTAACGGAATTTCCTGATTAGCCACAACATCACGCACCCGCGGCACACTGATCCCAAACTTTTGATCTCGCAGATACACCGACCCGTTTTGTCGTCCCCACCGCGCATTGTTCCCGCCGCGGCTGTGCTTCTCGCCAGCCAATCGGTTCACCTCATTCTTGAGTTCTTCTTTTCTCATTGCCGCTTCACATTGGTCGCTGATTTTAACCTTTGATTTTCCGCGCTTCTTTGATACAGTGTTCGTCGGCATGGGTTCATCTCCTTTTTGTTTTTAGAGTCTTTAGCAACTCTGTTTTAGAGAACCCTGCCTCTTTTTTTCAAAGAGTTTCAACTAACTTTAGCACCCCGCCGTCGCGGCCAACACCGACCATTTGTACTGTACCCATAGGCTGCTCCGACACCAAGAGCAATAAGAGTAAACATGTTAAGATTTTTATTCACTAAAGATTGCCAGCCTTTTACAAAAAACATCCCTCCCGTCCATAAAACGATTGGCGTTGCCAAAATAAATTGTATAAATGAAATAAAACGGTGAGGGATCAACGATTGAACATTAATTGCTGGAATTATCTCGCCAAGGACTAACAAGATGAGAGGAACTGTAAGTCCAAGCCCTATCCAAAATTTTCGTGATAAGGAATGAACCTTTTTTTGGTCTTCACTGTCTTCCCCCGATGGGTTCAGCGATTCCAAATGCATGCCGCATTTCGGACAATCCCCGGGATGATCCTGCCTGATTTCAGGATGCATCGGACAGGTATAAATGACCCATCTGGGAATTTCTGGACGAGGGGTCAAAAAATTCTGGCTTTTATTTTTAGCTTTATTTTTCTCTAGAAATTTTTTCTTACAGTGTTCGCTGCAGAAATAATGGACAGAGCCATCGTCCTTAAGGACGATGGCCCGCTCGTCTTCCTTCACATTCATTCCGCAAATCGGATCAACAGCCATGAATTATTCCCTCTATTTATTTTCCGGATGATGACTGGCATGCTCATCGGCTGATATGTTGGTTTACCAAATCGCATCACCTTTTGATGAATCTTCTTTCATATAAAACCCATCGCCTACAAGAAAAAAACGGTCACTGGCTCAATGCGGTTAGAACCTGCTTGATGATTTAAAACTTTTTTTAGACGACAACGGTTTACTTTTATTCTATTTGCTTTGCCCGCTTTACATAATCGAATACAGCAAGCACATAAGCCGCATGACTCCAAGTCAAAGGAGAAACCGATAAAGGCTCGTTGGTATAGGGATGAACCTGCTCAGCCAAGATGCCAGAAGGTAGAGCGTGGTTGACCACCCATTCTAAAATTCGGTGAGGTTCTTTGAGATCTTCTTTGGTTTTAGCACAGGCAATAAGATACTGTGCCCACCAAAGGGTACAGACAAACCAAGGGTTTCCCGGAACATTTTTAATGTCGTTTTTCTCAACCTGATGATAGGCATCGTTTTCATAGCGCGCAAGTCCCCC
>OBEQ011896842.1_pt1 | contig 32677 bp, 33 predicted proteins | sample 1670901 | NCBI WGS metagenome assembly OBEQ01 (sample SAMEA104232315, study PRJEB22302) | groundwater metagenome | biome: forest; feature: aquifer; material: groundwater | place: USA | collected 2011-08-07 | depth 5.4 m | reverse complement strand
CTGGGACTTTACTTTTGATGGTACAATGGATTTTCAACCTTCTTTTGACATTCTTTGCTCTTATGAAAATCTCGAATTAGCTTTTATAAAAGCGCGAAGAGGAAAAACGCTGAAACCTTATGTGGTTGAATTTGAACACCATCTTAAACTTAATTTAGTAAGACTGAGAAAGGAATTACTTCTTCAGACTTACAAACCAAGACCTTTAGAAACATTCATCATCAGAGATCCAAAAACAAGAAAGATAAGTAAATCTGATTTTAGAGATCGAGTTGTACATCACGCTTTATGCAATGTTATTGAGCCATTATTTGATAAAAAGTTTATCTTTGACAATTATGCAAACAGAATAGGTAAGGGAGCATTCAAAGCAATTGAACGATTTGATTATTTCAAAAGAAAAGTATCAAAGAATAAGAAAAGAATTACGTATGTCCTCAAAGCAGACATTAAGCATTATTTTGATACAGTCGATCATATTATTCTTATGTCAATTATTAAGAGGAGTATAAAAGATGAAAAGATTTTACAACTCATTGAGATTATCCTTTCGAATCATAACACTTCAGAAAAAGGCAAAGGCATGCCACTTGGCAATCTTACTTCGCAATTTCTTGCAAATGTATACCTCAATGAACTTGACCAATTTATCAAACATACATTAAGAGCAAAATATTACATAAGGTATGTTGATGACTTCGTAATATTGGATAGTTCAAAAGAAGTATTAGAAAAGTACAGACAAAAGATTGATTGTTTTCTGAACAAAAAACTATTATTAGAGTTGCATCCAGATAAATCAAAGATAATAAAATTACATTCCGGTATTCTCTTTCTTGGTTTTCGTATTTTTTATTATCACAAATTGATACGAAAGAAAAACATCAGAAAGTTTCATGGCAAACTAAAAGAAATGAAGCGATTATATGAAAAGAATCTAATCGAGCGAGAAAAAGTAATAGAACGTTTTGAAGGTTGGCTTGCTTATATTTCTCATGCAAATACCTACAAGTATAAACATATCATTACAAAGATATTAAATCATGATTTTCCGATTGATAAGCAAGTTCAAATTATTAATATCAGAAAACATGAATCATTTGCTAAAAAAGTGGAGCAAAGTAATTTCCAATTTTCACAGCAAAAAACATTACAATTATTGAAAAAGATGGTTTCTATCAAAGATATTGCGCTTGGAAGAAATATTAAAGAATCAACAGTTTGGGAACATATTGCTCAATTGATTGAATTTAATCAATTATCTGTTTATGATATTATTTCAAAAGAAAGAGCAGATAAAATAAGGTATTGTATAAGAACTGAAAATGATAAGCTAAAAGAAATAATGCAGAAAATAAACGATAAATCAGTTACTTTCAATGAGATTAACTGCGTTCTTGCCAGTGTTAAAGCAAAACACAGAAAGAAAAGTATTTTTCAAATCGTTAAATGGTACAAAATAATAAACTGCTACAGAAAATGTTACACCAATGCAAAGCAAAGAGAATTGTGTAGCCAGAAATTTACTTATTTTACTTCTCAGAATCCAACATTAACAATGAAACAGAAAGAGTTCTTGGATTTATTTAATAATCATATGAAAATATGTATACTTCCTGAACGGCAAAAGAGAGAATATGTTTCTTGGAAACAATTTGAACAAAATAAATTAATTATAAAGATAATTTTGAATAATTATAAAATTGTCAAAATTCTCTAAGATAACTTTGCAGTTGTTTATATTTTTAGACGAGTTCGAAAAATAAATTTTCGAACTTTTTAATGAAAAAGTATTTATGTAAAGTTCTCTAATGATAAATCTTAACCATTTATTTTAATCTATTTTTAATCTAATCCAAAATAACCCTCCACCTTTATATACTCCCCTTTTTCTCTAAGCACTATGTTGCAGCAAATAAACACCGATAAAGAATGGAAGAACCAAGCCTTATTCTTGGCAGAATTAATGGCAGAGATAACAAAGAAAAAAATCACTCAAGATCAAATTAATTCTTTAAAGACAAAACTTTGTAAAAAATACGGAATCAAAGAATTGCCAACAAATATTGAACTCTTATTGACAGTAAAACAAGAGGATCTTCCAAAATTAAGACATTTGCAGACAAAGCCAACGCGATCAATTTCAGGAGTAAGCGTTGTCGCAATCATGTCAGCTCCCTATGCATGTCCAACGCAAGCCCAATGTATTTTCTGCCCAGGTGGTCCAAATTCACCATTTGGCACAGTTCCAAAATCATACACAGGTCATGAACCAAGCACAATGCGAGGCATACGAAATAATTATGAAAGTTATTTGCAAGTTTTTAATCGTCTCGAGCAATACGTCGTGCTTGGGCATAATTTTGATAAAGTTGAACTTATTGTGATGGGCGGCACATTCACAAGCTATGCAAAAAAATATCAAGAGCAATTTATTATGTATGCATTCAAGGCAATGAATGATTTTTCGGATTTATTTTTTAAAAAAGGTGAATTTGATCTTCTCAAATTTAGAGAATTTTTCGAACTTCCTGGTGATATTAAAAATAAACTGCGAACAGAAAACATTCAAAAAAAACTAATGAAATTAAAAGCAGAAACAACATTGGATAAAGAAAAAGAAAGAAATCAAGATTCTTTTATCAAATGCGTTGGTATCACGTTAGAAACACGAAGCGATTGTGCAAAGCTCGATGAAGCAAATCTGATGTTAGATCTAGGCTGCACAAGAGTTGAAATTGGCGTGCAAAGTATTTATGATGAAGTATTAACTTATGTCAAGCGGGGCAATACTGTTGCTGACAATAAAGAAGCAATTCAAATCTTAAAAGATCTTGCATTTAAATTAAATTTCCATTACATGCCTGGCTTGCCACTAACGACAAAAGAAATGGACTTACACGGTATGAAACAATTATTTGAGGACCCGAATTATCGTCCAGACATGTTAAAAATTTATCCTTGCATGGTATTTCGCGGCACAGAATTATACACGCTCTGGCAGGATGGAAAATTTAAGCCATTAACAACAGAAGAAGCTGCAAAATTAATTGCAGAGTTCAAGCCATTCGTAAAAAACTACTGCAGAATCATGCGTGTTCAAAGGGATATCCCAACAAAAATGCGTGACGGTGGAGTCGACAAAACAAATTTGCGGCAATACGTTGATGAGTTTAATCCCATCTGCAATTGCATTCGTTGCAGGGAAGTTGGTCACGTTTATAATAAAAAGAAGTTGCTCCCAAAAAATCCAGAAATTCTGATTGAAGAATACGAAGCAAGCAAAGGAAAAGAGTTTTTCATTTCTTTCGAGGACAAAAAGCAAAACATCCTCTTAGGTTTTACAAGGCTGCGATTTCCCTCTCAATTTCTCCGAAAAGAAATAACAAAAAAAACTGCATTAATTCGAGAGCTTCATGTCTATGGCGAAGCAGAAGCAATTGGTGAGCAAGCAGTTGAAGAATTTATCGTTCAGCACAAAGGCATTGGAAAAAAATTAATGCAAAAAGCAGAACAAATTGCAAAGAAAAATGGTAAAAATAAAATTGTCGTAATCTCCGCAGTTGGCACAAGGGGCTATTATCAGAAATTAGGTTATTCTTTAGAAGGACCGTATATGGTTAAAGGGATTTGATTGATTGGTAGTTATTATTAAGTAGTTAAATTTACAATAAATTTATAAACTATTACTCATTTTCTCATAACAAACGTAAATAAAGGTATCACTATGGAAGTTGAAGATAGATTAACTGAAATCATTAAAAGATTTAAGGAAAAAGGCTTTGAAAGGCAAGCAGTTTTATTAGAAGATGATGATTGTTCTTTTGATTATATACTTGCATTAACAAATCCTTTTTGGGAAGCAGAGATGAAACAACGTTTAGGTATAGGCCTTTATCAAATGCTTCTTGCAGAAAAAGCAGAGGTTGATGAACAAATAAGTAAATCTGGCGGTAAAACAACAATACCAATGTTTAGTGAAAAGCCAAGAACAGTTGAACTTACGCCGCTTGAAGTAACAGTTGCAACAGAATTTACTGAAGATATTCTACACAAAGCAGCTGAGGCAACTGCAACCATTCATGATCTTGCAGCAACTATTCGATTTGCGATTTATCGAGAAGTTGAGAGAAAGACAAAAGGAAACGATGATCTCTTGTATAGGATTGGCAAAGATGTAGATCTTTTTGAAGATTTAGTACAACAAGATGAAAGTGAAATCATGAGTACTTATCATTCTAAGTTAAAAACTCGTGTTGATAGACTTGCTCGTTTACAAGGATTAAGTGCTCCAGAAATTGTTATTATTAATGAAGCAAAAATGCTTATTGATATGATCGATCCAGAATTTAAAAGATATGAAAACCCTAAAATTCTTAATCAGAAACTAGATCAAGATAGAGAACAGCTTGAAGCAGCATTTTCAGGACAAGAATTAGAACAGAAAATAACTGAATTACAAACTAGCTTCTCAGAGAGTTTAGGTCTAGATTTGCTATCAATTCAATCAGTAACAAATAAAATATTTCTTGATACTGAACTACTAAAAAAGAAAGCAATGGAATGGTTTAATTATAATAATCAACTGGAATCGAAAAGAGAGCGAGTTATTAAACATGTTAAAGAAAAGATTAAACTTTTTGCAGATGGTAGTAGAGAAGCTTTTACTCATGACGCAGAAGATACAATATTTAATCGAGAATCTATCTCAACTTTTCTGAATGAAGAATCTGTTGCATATAAAATAGGTAATGAAATAAATGCTCTTTATAATATATCTCTTGCAATAAGAAAAAAATTTATAGAATATGCAGAGATTGAGTTAAAGAACTATCAGAATGTTCTTGTAGGTCTGCAGCAGATTATTGCAGGAGGAATTGTAACAAATCAAAAAGCAGATCCTGTGTCAATGCGTCAAAATCATAATTTATTTCCAAATATCAGCTATTCAAAAAAAGTGATGGTAAAGCTCAAGGAGTATGAGCAAAAATTACGAGATGAATTAAATAATCTTCCTGATTTTTTTGATCTTGCTGCAACAACAAAAATGAGAAAACAAAAAGTGCATACTTATTTAGCAGAAGAACTTGACAAAAATCCATTGGATGTTGAGTTTGGAAATGATTCTGGCTGTTGTATCTTTGTTCCGAAAGATCCTAAAGAAATGGTCAATGGATTTACTGTTCCTTATTATCAGATTGATAAACGTATACGTCTTTTTGGTATCTATCATACAAGAAGTGAACGTAAAGATAGAATGGGTTTAGTACCTACATTTGATACATATCGAGAAGCAGCAAAAAGAAGAGATAGTTTAATATTGGCATGCAATAGTCTTGAATTATCTCGTTTTGGGATCGGCGGTGGGTTGCATACAATTAATCAACTTACAGACTATGTAGAAGAATGGATAATTGAATATGCAAAACAGTATGGATATATTGGTGCAGTTATGGGAAGCCATAATTATAATACATCAGCAAATTTTTCAAAAAGAAAGCAAAGTATCGTTGAAGAACCTTTGTTTTTTGCAGGTCTCCGAAGTCCTTTTTATAGTGATATTTTTACTCATAATGAGCAAACAAAAGAAGTTTATACAAGAAAAGGATCATGTTATTGGTTATGGAAAAAATAAGAACTTTAATTCAGAATAATATTATTAATATTTATCACTTTTCTTTATGATAAGCGCCAAGTGCTAATGCATATTCAGGATCAAGAGGGACTATTGGTTTAATTCCTGTAGAGGGTAGGTATCCTTTTAACAAATATTGCAACGGCGGGATACTTACTAATGGTGTACCGATCAAAACAACAGTATCAAATGTTTCTTTATCTTTAATCCTCATGATATTTTCAATAGTAATTTTTGCAGCTGTTGTTATTATTGTATTGCAAGCATCTTCTTTGGTATAATTTGGTTTAGCTTTTCCAAAATATGCTATAGAATATTCACCTTGAATACCTTCAGTTTTAGGAAGCATATCTTTAATTAATAAATCTAAATTTTTTCCAGTTGTTGATTGCAATGATAATTCAAGAAAACTTCCAATGCCAAACATTTGCATTAACCCGTAAATAAATCCACCACCAATACCGCTTCCCATTTTTGGAATAATTTTTTCATTATCAACAAACGTATACGATGTTCCTGTTCCTAAAGAAACCAAAAGAAATGTATCAAGTTGATGAGGAGATAGCAGAGTTTTTACTCCTGTAACTTGTAAAGCAAGTTCTTCTTCAATCAGATTTTCTGTTGATCGATCTACTGTAAAATCAGAAAAATAAGACGAATCTTTTTCAAATCCAATCCCCGCAGCAGTAATTTCTGTAATGCCAGCAATTCTTAATCGTGCAGGAAGTGCTTCCAAGGGAGAATCAGCAGTCGTAAAAAATTGATAATTACCCTCTTCTTTCCAAACTGCTTTTACAAGCGATGATCCGAAATCAATTCCAGCTTTCATAAAAAAGAGAATTTTTTATTTATTTATAAAGTTAATTAAATTTTTCAATTTATTCAACTTTCACCAGCATATGCTCTCGGAAGAAATTCATTTGCTTGGGAAATTTATTGATTGCTTCGATTGTTTTTTTATGCCCTTTTAATTTTTTAAAAAGCTGCAATTGTGATAAGCCAGCATTTGTCTCATACGAAATTTGTGGTTCTAAAATAGTTCTCTCTTTTGTGCGAATTTGCACGATACCAAATTCTTTTGCTTTAGCAAACATTGGACTTTCTTTTTGCAAACCAAATGTTGATGTTGAAATCAAATCAATTACTTGAGAATTCTCTTTCAAAAAATCAATAGTCATCAAAAATTCCTCTTCAGTTTCCGTCGGAAAACCAAACATGATGTATAGCACATTCGCAATACCAACTGCATGTGAATCATGCAACACTTTGACAACATCTTTCGTCTGCGTTCCTTTTTTCATCAATTGTAAAATCCTATCGCATCCAGATTCAACTCCCCAAATAATAACTTTCAGTCCAGAATCATGCAATAGTTGCAATGTTTCTAAATCAAGATCTTTTGTTGGTCGCAATTGGCACATCCAAAAAACAGAAAGTGGTTTTAAAAGTGCAGCAATCTCAAGCAATCTTTTTTTCGGAATCATGTCATCAATAAAAAAGAAATATTTCTGCCCTGAAAGAATGATTGTTTGCTTAATATCCTCTAAATCATGCTCGATATAATCAGCATTACCATGGTGCGTGCAAAAACTGCATTGCTTGTAAAAGCAGCTGTTTGATGTTCGTAGTGGCACAACAAGTTTTGGCGTAAAATAATCTTCTGCAGCAAATAAAGAAAAATCAAGAACTCGATGCACTTGTAATTTTTCATGCCTAATCTTTTCACCAAGCAGATATTCAAGAAAATCAACTTCATTTTTAAGGTACACATCAGCACTATCCTTCAGTTTTTGATTAACAGCAGGTCCTCCAATGATTGTTTTTACTCCGATTTTCTTCAATTCTTGCAGTAATGTAATTGTGTAAAATGCTTGACTTGAATAAACAATGCTGAGTGCAATAACATCAGCTTTTCTCTTTTTTATCTCTTGAATCAGTAGATCCAGCAATTCAGGATTCTCCCCCTGCACAACTTTTTTATTATTTTCAGTATAGCATTGACTTGTCCTAAACAAAAAATCTTTTGCCTTTTCATCATAATCGTTTTGGGAGAAATTTTGAAAATATTTCTGATCATCAGCAAATTTCAGACTATGAAACAAAATATTCAAATCAAGCAGTTCAATCTGAAATGGTTCAAAATCATTTAAAAGATTACTTTTTAAAAAAGAATAAAGATACGTCAAAGAATACGGAGGTGATGCTGGCGTACAGAATGGTGGATAAACAAGGAGTATTTTTGGCATTTATTGAGAGAAGATTGCTGTTCTATAAAAAGGTTTATCTACTCTTTCGAATGCTTCCACATAATCTCAAAATAACTTCGAAAGCTTTCCGCTAACTCTTTATCTCTGACGATAAAAGCAATTGGTGTGCTTAAAATAATCGTAAATAACACTGCATCATCAAATATATCAATCCAATTTGGGCTGACTAATTTATCAGGAAGATATTTGACTGCAGTCAAGTGCATTTTTTTTCGCACATTGCCAAATTCAGCTGCATTTGCATTATAAATAATTTTCATTTTTATTCCGCGGGCAATTCGTCGTTTGTGAAAATCAAGCAGCCAGCCTTCCCATTTTTCATTTGCAATCTTTGGTGCTCCTAAAACTAAAAGGGTGCTACCTTTATGCATCTTTAAAATCAACTCTTCACGAATCGCTTTTATTCCATGAAATCCCTCATAAATTTCTGCCACTTTTTTATGGGATGCAGTTGCCCGCTCCAACAATAATTGCGGAAGAATCTGTTCAACCTGTTTTTTTGCAGTTAATAATTCATCTTCTTGTTTTCGTAAATATTCAATGATCATTTTTGGGTCATTTGCGGTAAAATATTTTGTGCCATTTTTAATGATATAGCCTGCTAAACCTTTTCCAATTAATTTTTCAAGAATATCATAAATTTTTGATTTTGAAACTTTACTCTCAGAAACAATGGGGCTGATAGTCGTCTCACCAAGTTTATTCAGCGCTAAATATACTTTGATCTCTCCTCTTGTTAATCCGATCTTTTCAAGAATCGTTTCGTCCATTGTCTTGTTAATCAGTACTTATTTATTAACTTTTCTAAAGTGTCCCCGTAAGAGGGGGGTTTTATTATTATACTCAATGCAACGCAGTTACTACTGTTAAGATGTATTTGTGTGGATGGGGTGATTAATGATGGAAACGACAGCAGATGGAGTGGTTCATGTGGATAAAGAAGAATTTATGCAATTATGGCAAAGCATATTCATGAGTACAGATAACCTTCTTCAATTATGTAATACTGAATTATATCACCTATTTCCAGAAGGAGCATTAAACACTCGTGTTCAATTACGAGATGGAACAACAGTGCGGTATGTAAATCTTGATAATGCAGCAACTACAATTCCATTATTATCAGTGCTTGAAAGAATAGCAGCAGAATTTGATACCTATGGCAGTGTTCATCGAGGAGCTGGTCAGAAATCAAAAAAGACTACAGAGCATTATGAAGCTGCACGAAGAACGATTGCTGATTTTTTGCATGCATCAACTGAAAATTATATCTTTTTTACAAAAAATACGACTGAATCAATAAATCTTGCTGCAACAGTATGGTCGCAAAAATCAGGGAAGATTTTAGTCTCTGATAGTGAGCATTCTTCTAATTTATTGCCATGGCTCCAAAACGAAGGCAAAGAAAATATATTGCAGTATAAAACAAATCAAGACGGTACAATTGATATTGCAGCAATTGAAAAAATGTTTCAAGCAAATAGTGATATTAAATTGCTTGCAATAACAGGAAGTTCAAATATTACAGGGTACAAACCAGATATTTATGCAATTGCAGAGCTTGCGCATAAATATGGTGCAAAAATATTTGTTGATGCCTGTCAATTATTACAGCATAAGCAGCTTGATGTTTTGCCGGATACTGATTCAAGGCATATTGATTTTGTTGCTTTTTCAGGTCACAAAATGTACGCGCCATTTGGAATAGGAATTCTCGTTGGGCCAAAGCAGTTCTTTGATTCTTCAACGCCTTATCAAATTGGCGGTGGTAATCTTCCGTATATAACAGGAGAATTAGAAATATTGCGCTATAATACTGTGCAGACATTTGATCCAGGCACGCCAAATGCAATTGGTGCAATTGCGCTTGCAGAATCGATCACAACACTACAGCAATTAGGACTTGAGAAAATAGCTGATTACGAGCATAGTCTAGTCGAGAAAGCATTTGATGCATTGCAGACTATTGATGGTGTAACAATCTATGTTCAAAAAGAACATCTCGGAACAGTGCTTCCTTTTGATATTGAAGGTTTTCATTCAAAATTGACTGCAGAAATTCTTGCGCAAGAATATGGGATTGGAACAAGAGCAGGAAGCTTTTGCACCTATGAACTAATTCGAAAGCTAAAAGGAATTTCTCGAGAGCAAGATCAAGAAATTGCGCAAGAAGTTCGGCAAGGAATAACGAAAAATATCCCAGCAGTTGTGCGTGCAAGTTTTGCTCTTTCAAATAATTATGAAGATCTCAGAAGATTTATTGCAGCAGTGCATGATATTTCAAAAAATGGTGCAGAGTATTATTTACCAAAATACGAGCAAAAAATAGATGGTAGCTGGGATGCAAAGGTGAACTAAGATGACAAACGTACAACCAGGCGATTTGAATTATGATCATTATGAAATGCAAAAATACGATAATGATATTGTACGGTCGATTCCAGGGCATACAGAACTGCATTTAGCTCTTGGATATATCATCAAGAGAGATTTTGGCAAAAGTAATGGTAGCATACTCGAATTAGGAATAGGTACAGGATTGACAGCAGAAATAATTCTTCAAAATTGTTATGCTCAAAAATATATTGGAATTGATTTTTCAGAGCAGATGTTACAGGGAGCTAAACAAAGACTGCAGGATAAAGGAGGTGATAATAGCATTGAATATATTGCAGCAGACTATGCACAGATTAATCTTCCGCAAAATAATGATCTCATTGTTTCTGTCATAGGTATCCACCATCAAGAAACAGATGCAGAAAAAGAAGAATTATTTGCAAAAATATATAATGCTTTGCAGCCAAATGGGGCTTTTCTGTTCGGAGATCTTGTTACCTTTCGTAATAAAGAAGAAGCTGCATTGAATGAAGCTCTCCATTTTCATCATCTTGTTGAAAATGCAATTGATGATAAATCCCTCAAAGAGTGGGCATATCATCATAAATTTTTAAATAAATTAGCTGCCCTTGAAGATCAAATTGATTGGCTGAAGGAAGTAGGATTCAAAAAAGTAGAATTAATCTATCGAGAATTCAATACTGCATTGATTTATGCAAGGAAATAGATAAATAATAATAAAATTAATTATTATTATTATTATTATTATTATTTTTAACTTTTTTTCAATTTTTAGTCTTTTCCAAATCATAGTTTTTTCTGAATAGTAGGTGTATCCCCTGATAAGGGGGGCTATATTTATATACTTCATTTGCAAGATAACTACTAATAAGATGTAACAAATTGGCAAAGATAATGGGGTGAAAAACATGGGAGCAAATCAAACTGAAAATCAATTACAGAATCAATCGCAAAATGCACTCTATATCGATCCAGTTTTAACACAGTATCTTCAGAAAAATTGCAATCTTTTCAAAGATGCTGACTTGATTCAGCAATTATGGCTTAACAGGGAGCATAATTTACACCTCTGGATGTAAATCATCAAAGCATAAACTAACAATATGGATTAAAATATTTAACAAAAAATCAAACAAAGGTGAACGAAATGTCATTCAAACAATTACTGGGATTAGAGAACACAAACTTAACTGATCTGGAAATAATGGACAAGTTTAGTGAAGCGCAAAGAAACAAAAAAGGACTTTTATCTTTGCAAGATAATGACGGAAAGACAATAACTCTCGTCATAAAACAATGCCCTTATTTTGAATGTGGTATAATGGATGGATTAGCATAAATCATTATTATTATTATTATTATTATTATTACGAGGGGGGATAAAAATGGTTGAAAGTAAAAAATTGGAATTATTAGTTATTGAGGACAATCCAAAGCATTTGGCTGATGCAAAAGCAGTTAGTGAGCAATACCAAGGAATTACATTTACTTTTGCAAGCACACTGAGTGAAGTAAAGGGATTGCTTGAACAAAAAACATACGATGCTGTTGTGTCTGATATTTTCTTCCCTGATAGAGAGGGGGAAGTACCTGATGACTTAGTAGCTGCTGGAGTTATTGTTGCATATCTCTTATTGGAAGATACACAAACACCGTTTGTCTATAATACAGCTGGAAATCATCATGGTAAAGCTTATCAACATTTTCAAGGGGCATTATATTATCAATTAAGAAATTTTGATCATTCAGAAAACTGGGCTCGAAAAAATTCAGGAAAAATTATTGAAGCTTATCCTGAAGATTCCAGTACTGAAAAAGATACGAAACAATGGAGTGCTGCAATTAATTATGCAATAATCCTTGCAAGATCAACCGAGCAAAGTGATATTGTGACTAGAGAAATCGATGCATTCCTACCTTTTGCTTCATATGGAGATTATGGGGGATTAACTCAAACCATGAGACATGCGCTTGATGAATCAATTCCAGTTGAGGGATATCATAGAGCAGATAAAACATCTGTTCCAACTTTAGAATTCATTCGTTCAACTATTTCAGAATATATAATTAAGTAACTCATTTGTGGAGGGGAGAATAATGGTTGAAAAAACAACTGAAAAAAGAACATCATTAGTGGAATTATTAGCTGAGAAAAAACCAGCAATTGTTTCCTTAGAACCATCAGATAGTTCTGGATGGGGATTAAGTAGTTCACTTGTTATTGCGGAAGCGTGTTATGACGCTGGTGCAAGAGTCAGCAATGTACGAGTTGAACCTGATCTTTATATTATCCCAGCTTGTGGCTGTTGCGATCCGGATTTTGATGATGCAATTATAACAATTGCAACACTCTTAGGACCAACTGCAATCTCTGAGGGAGTTGTACGATATAACCGTGGTGCTGACAGAAGCATATACAAACCTGAAGTTGATCCAGCAAAGATTGTTGCTGCATATAAATCAGATGATGGACTAAGTAAGTGGTCTCTTCAGGAATTATTAGAAGAAGATAAAATATCATTAAGGCATACTTACGAAAGTCTGATTAAAACAGAAGTGCATTTTGCATTAAAGCCTGAAGCTGCAGCAGATATTGTTGGCATCTTACAACGCTATGTGCGAATGCCGCGAGAGGAAATGCCTGATTTATATTAATCTTTTTTATGTTAGATTTTTTTTGTTATTCGATCTATTATTTTCAAGTAATAATGATTTGGATAGTGGGGGGGAACAAAATGGTAGATAAATATATTTTGAAAGAATATGGAACATTTAACAAAATTGCAGGTGGAATTCTTGCTGCTGATATTGCAGGAATTGCAATACGGAAAGCGATGGCAGTAACAGAAAGACATGGCTATTATTATCTTGGACCTGATGGAAGTGTAACTCTTGAAGGGGCGCTTATGACTGGAACACTTATTATGGGATTTGGTTTAGTCACTATGGTGAATGAAATTCCGTTTAGTTATGGTGATCAACCAAGCTATAGAGGGGCATGTTTCGACAATTCTGTACTTGGTTTAAGCACAGGTGTAGGAATGGCATATCTTGCAATTCAAGCAGGAGAATATTTATCACAATTTTTTTAAATTTTATTTTTATTTTATTTTCAATTGTTTCAACTATTATTTGTCGCATTCTGAAGTACGACATAAATATTTAAACTCAGAGCATGATAATAACTATTAAGTAATAATAATGGGAGTAGTGAGGGGAATAAAATGGCAGATGGAAAAGTAATCGATCCGGAGATGGAGCAAAAATTAACTTCATTAGATATGATCGTCGGAGGAATTGCAGTATCAGCAATAGCTATTTCATTTGCATACGGTTATTCTCGTGGAATGGGTGTATTTGTTGGTAATTTTGAATTCACAGTTAAAGATACAACAGACGTATTAGCAATAGCAACTACAGCAGTTTCGACAATCCCTGGTTTTCGAGCAGGAGCTAGTATTGCAACTCGTATTGATCAGAAAACGTATACAATAATGAATCATGATTATGATGTAAAAAAAGAAGGTTGTTATGTGATGACACGGGGAGAACAAGATTTTGTTAGTTTTGGTGTTATGGGAGTAGGTTCAATCATAGGACCATTACTTTGTTATGGTGCAGCAATGCTTGGGGATTATTTAGGGAGATTATAATGGGGGGATAATCATGAGCTTAGAAAAAATTATAAAAGGTACAATGGTAATAGCAAGTATTATTGGAGTTTTTATATTTGGTAGTGGATGCGAGAGATATGATCCAATTCCCTATGGTTCTTCTGATGATTCAACAACATCATCAGTAGTTGATAAATCTTTTAAAGCTCCTGTTAATCCTATTGCTGTATTAGATAGTGCAACAAAACCTATTGCTGATGAAAAAGATATTGCAGCAATTGAAAAAGAACTTTCTTCAGAGTATGGCACTAAATATGATGGTGGTGGTTATGTATATATTCCCACTCTTCTGTGGCCACCGGGGCCATTTACTGTTTCTGAGCTGCGTCTTCTTCGGGGAGATTTTGGTGGTGCAAAAATGAGTCAAAGTCAAATTGCTGAATATATTGGACTAGAAAGAGATGACTTTGGAAAGTATTTTTACGAAAAGCATTATCTCCATGCTGCCATAATTCGTCAGCTTTTTGATAAAGGGATTGATTATGTAAAGGTAGAATCATATATAGAATCATATAGAGATGAACGATTTACACAAAGTGATGTGTTTATTATGCTTGGACTAAAATCAGATGAAAAGATTGCTGAGCACCCTGCAAAACTAATTGGTAAACAAATTATCCCTCCTGATATTGCCCATAGCTACAAATATTACGCTTTTTTTGATGAATATAGAGGGTATACTCCTGAAGATATACGTATTCTTTTTGATAACGGTATTGATGCTGCAACTGCAAATATTTATTTTGACGAGAATATTCCATTAACTGGAAAAGATATTGTAGAATTAAAAAAAACTCTAAGAATATCTCCTGAAAGAACTATTGCTCTATTGAAAGAATATAAATCAGTTATTATAGCTGAAAGAAGAAGCTATATTTTAAGAGCAGATTCTTATCAAGATGCATTAAAAGCTGAATTTTCAGATAAAGTAGTTGCATTTTCACATGCATTGAAAGACATTGTTATAGCTGAGATTCCTTTTTCTCAGCTAAAGCATTATGATAAACAATTTAGTTTAACTTCAAAAGTAATGCTCTATGAATCAGCAATTAAACCATTGGTAGCAAACAGAGATATTCCTAAATATAGAGCAATGGTAACTGACTATCTCAAATAATTTTTTTAAATTTTTATCTATTTATTATTTCTTTTTCACAAGTCCAACTGCTCGATAAACAGCTAATATCCCATATTCTAGAGCTCTCCCAACTCTTGCAAGAATTGGATCTTTCTTTGGCTGCATTGGTGGTTTTATCTGTACGGTAAAACATCCTGCTTGATTTCCGCCTGAGATATCAGTAAATGCTTTATCACCAACCATTGCAATTTGATAAGATGGAATTGCTGGCATTTGATGGGAAGTAGAATAATCATTGCTCATCTCACGAACTGCAATATCAATGAGGTCGGGATTTGGTTTTTTTAATTTTTTATAATTCAATGGATCAAAAGAAACGAGTTGTTTTCGTCGACCAATATCCTCATAAAAACAGGTATCCTCACCATGATAAATTACTCTTGTAACATAAAGCGGCCCAATTGCATTTTTCTTTCGTTGATATCCGCAAGCAACTTTTACATCATAACCTGCAAATATTCTTCCAAGTTCGTTAAATCGTTCTTCTCCAGAATTTGAGAGAATAACATTCTGTAATCCAGCTGCAATGCTTTGTTCTAATTTTTCTCGTGCAGTTTCATCCAAAGATTTGCCATGATATCCCACCAATGTGCCATCAACATCCCAAATAATTCCTTTAATTCCATTTAGAGCAAGATTATCAATCGAAAGTGCAGCTAGAGAACTGATTGTTTTTTGTGCAACAAGATTCTTCGGACGGATATTTGTTGGAAATCTTTTTAAGAATTGCAAGAAGGTATGGAGATAATCAAATTGTTCGTAGCGTTTTAAATCTGTCATAACTGCAAGAAAAATCATTTGATTTAAAAAGATATTTAACAACATATTTAAAGTAGTTTTACAAAAAAGCATAGTATGAATAAAAAAGCGCAGATTGCATTGTTTCTTATTGCTGGAATTGTCCTTTTTATTATTTTTGTATTCTTATCTGCAATAAAACAGCAGAGCAATACAACTAATGGGTTAAACAGCAATCAAAATAATCCAATTGAAATTCAAGCTCAATTTCATACAGAAAGCAAACTCACAGGATATATTGATTCATGTTTAAAACAAACAACAGAGCAGGCAATTCTTAGTAACGGATTGCATGGCGGCTATTTTAATCTTCCAAAAGAATCTACAAGTGATTTGCAAGAAAATATTCCTTATTATTCTCAAAATAATAATGTTTTAAATAACAATCCTCAAAAAATTAATTTTCTTTATCCATCAGATGAAATACTCTTGAAACAAATCAGTTCTTATGTTGATTCCCTGCTGCCAATTTGCTTGAATAATTTTATTCAATTTAAAGAACAAGGTTATTTAATAAAAATAAATCAACAAATGCCATCAACTACAAACGCAATATTCTCTGCAGATGGATTAATAATAAAAACAAATTTACCAATCACAATTACAAAAGAATCGACAAAAGAATCAGCGCAAATCCAATTAGCTAATTTTATGGTAGAACTGCCTGCAAAAGATTTGCATACAAATTTTAAATTAGCAAAAATAATTGCTGAGACAATGGAGCAGAAAGAAATATGCTACACTTGTTTTTCCAAAATTGCAGAGCAGAATAACATCTCAGTAAATATAATTCATCTGCAGAATAATGTTTATCTTTTTGAATTAATTAATACAGATTATAAAATCAATGATGAGCAATATAAATTACGATTTGGTGTCAAATATGAATAAAGTAACTTTTACACTCAAAAAATCATTATCATTTATTTTTTTAGTTCTAATCTTGCTCAGTCCATTAGCAGTAGCGCAAGATGATCCTACAAAATTTGATCCAAATAATCCTGCTCTTTTCGACTATCAGAACGGTGATTATACGACGATTGATTGGAGTAAAGTTCTCTGGTCAAGAATTCCTCTCGAAAAAATTGCAGAAATCCCTGCAAAAGAACTGCAATATCAGCAATTAAGTAATGAGCAAAGATTAGCAATGACTTCTTTACAGATTGAAGAGACTCTTGAATTAATTGGCAACTTAGCAGCTGACGTTTCTCAAGATGCAATGCGAGAAGCAATCAAAAGAAAGAAAGATGTTTTAATTAAAGAATTAGGAAGTAGTGCAAAAATAAAAAATAATATTTTTACAACAGAAAAAGGTGCATTTGATTTTGCAGAAAAATTAGGCTGGGAAATCAAAGTAGACAAAGATGGTATTATTCACGTTGTTAATCCAAAAGAAATAAAAGAGTTAGCAGTTTCAAAAAAAGATATTTTTACAATCAGTGATCAAATAACGCTTCATTCAAAGCAAGGATCAACTGCAAAAGTAAATGGTATTAGTTTTAAAGATGGTCAAGCGTATGTTAAGCAAGGAACTACTGCTAGAGTCAATGATTATGAAATAATTGCAGACAAAAATCCAATCAATATTTATTTTCACACATTTGTAAAATCAAATGGTAATTATGTGGCAATTTCTGATCTTGGATTAGACATTGGAACGACAAAAGCAGGAGAAGTAAAAGTAAAAATATTGCCAGGCAATAAATTATTCTCAACAGTAAAGTGGGATTATTCTACTAATCCGCCAACAGTAATCCCAAGTCAGCATGACACATTAACAATAACTGCTGAAAATGGCGATAGCATACAAGTATTATCACGAATTGATGAAGGAAAAACTCCACTCATAAATCATCATGATGGTAATGGTCAGACAACTATTGAATCAGGAAGAATGAATTTTAGGATTGATAAAGGCAAATTATTAATTACTCCTCCGAAAGCATTCGAGGGAAGTTCAGGTCCAATTGATATGCATAATAGCGTTGCTTTTGAACTTACTTCAGATAGCAAACAAATGGATAATAATATTCTCAGAACAAGTTCTTCAAATAGATTTATCTTATTAAATCAAGGAAAGAAAATTGCAAGCAATAACATGGATTTAGACGTTTCAAATACAATTGAAGCAAATATGATGAAAAGTATTAAAGATTTAACTGCAAAATACCCTGCAATTAAATTTGACTTTGCTCATGATCGTGATGATGGTTTATCTACTCCTGAAGATTATGAAGATATCACTGCAAATATGGCGCAAGTTGTAAATCAATGGTTAAAAGATAAGCCAGGAATTGAGAATTATATTCATGCTATCAATTTTGGTACAGAAAATACTGCTGTAGGTTCTCTTTTTGATATGGGCGTAGGTGAGAGATTAATTGAGCAAGCAGGAATTGAAACAATAAGAGAAGAAAATAATGCTTTTGATATACTTAATCATGAATTTATTCATGTTCTTGATTTTATTATTGAGAATAAAGAGCATATATTGCAAAATGCACAACCAAACGCAGAAGCACAAAATTCAAACGAAGAATTACATCAAAAATATTTAAAGTATAGTATTTCTTTTGCAAAAACAGTGTATACTGATAGCAAATTTACTGAATTAATCAATAAATTAACTGATCTACAAGAACAAAACAAATTGCAAGAACCAAATCAAGAAAGGGATTTCAATTATAAGGCTTTGTACATTGATAATAAAGATAATGATGGATACATTGAACTTAAGGCCGATGTATTAAGACAATTAGAGCAAGATATTAAAGATTTAGATAAATCAAATAATCCTTTAATAAAACAAAAAGCACAAACTTTATTATCTCAATTCCAAACAATTGTTAAGGAAAAAGGACTATATACTCATTCTTTAAACCCAATAGAATTATCAGCAACCTATTCAGAATTACCACCTGAAAAAGCAAAATTGCATCCAGAACTAGCCCAATTAGAATATGATCGAGTTATGAGTATTAATCCCCCTAGCTGGTTCAAGCAAAAAGCAGAACAGCGATATTATGTAATTATGGGTGATTCTTGTAAAATAAAACCTTGTGGACCATGTTTATTGTATACGCTTCTTTGTAAAAAATAATTAAAAATAAGAATTATTCAATCACTTTTCGACATATTTTTATACCCCAATATAATCTCATATTTTTAAGTCAAAAATATTAACAAAAACAATATCGAGGTGATCGAGTGGAGCAAGTTACAGCAGTAGCAAAAAAATACACAAAAAATCATGATTGCAATGCAATTATCATTCCAGTTTTTAGTGATGAAAAGGATGATCAATTATTTCAAGATTACAATGAACTTCTCGGAAAATCATTGCAGCAAACCTTGGATGAAAACAAATTTTTGAGAGAAGAAGATACATTTACTCTATTTTACACCAATAAAAAAACAAAAGCAAAACTCATCGCTCTCGTTGGCTTAGGGAAAAAAGCAGACTTATCACTTGAAAAACTGAGGCAATTGGGAGGAAAATCTTATTCTTATTTTGCAAGCAAAGATGTGCAGTCCGTTGCTTTGCCATTAATTAAAGTTGATAAGCTCAAAGACACGGATTTAGTAACAACAGAAAAAATTGCAAAAACATTAACAGAAGGGTTTCTCTTGGCAGCGTACGATTACGATCGTTTCAAATCAAAAAAAGACGACAAAGAAAACAAAGATAAAACAGAAAATAAAAACAATAAAGAAACAAAAAAAAAAATCAACACACTCCAAGTTTTAGCAATGAGCGATAGCGAAATTGCTAAAATTTCCCAAGTAATTACATTTGCAATAACAGTTGTTACAAATGTTAATCTTGTTAGGGATTTAATCAATGGCCCACCAAGTGTCGTTGTTCCAGAAACAATGGCAATGGTAGCAAAAAAAGAATTAACAAATAAGCCATTTACAAAAGTAACCATTTTTGATAAAAAACAGTTGGAAAAAATGAATATGCAATGTATTCTTGGTGTTTGTTCAGGAAGTGTTAACGAGCCAAGATTATTGCAATTAGAATATTCCCCGCCAAAAGCAAATAAAACAATTGCAATCGTCGGCAAAGGAGTTACATTTGATTCAGGTGGGATCAATCTAAAACCAACTGGTTACATCGAAACAATGAAAGATGATATGTCAGGCGCTGCTCTGGTAATTGCTCTTGTAAAAACAGCAGCAGAATTAAAACTGCCAATAAAAATAATTGGCTTAGCCCCTTGCGTCGAAAACATGCCATCAGGTTCAGCAATAAAACCTGGTGATGTGTTAATTTCAGCATCTGGAAAAACAATTGAAGTTGGCAACACTGACGCAGAAGGAAGATTAATTCTTGCAGATGCATTACATTATGCAACTTCATTTAAGCCAGATTACATTATTGATTTAGCAACATTAACAGGAGCATGCGTTGTTGCTCTTGGGAGTTTATGCAGTGCAATCATGTCAAAAGATGAGTTATTAAAATCAGCAATGATGAAAGCAAGCAAAGAAACAAATGAAAAAGTATGGGAGCTTCCTCTTATTGAAGAATATAGAGACGATATTAAATCAGATATTGCAGATCTTAAAAACATCGGCGCTGGAAAAGGAGAAGCAGGTTCAATCACAGCAGGACTCTTTTTATCAGAATTTGTCGGCGATTACAAATGGATGCACATCGACATTGCAGGTCCAGTCTGGACGTATAAAGGCAGTGCATACACACAGAAAGGTGCAACAGGTTATGGCTTGCGATTATTAACACAATTTTTAATCGATTTAAAATAAAAAGGTGATAGTAATGTTAAAAATAGGCGACAAAGCTCCAGATTTTGAAGCAAACGATACAAATGGAAAAGCAATAAAATTATCTGATTTCAAGGGAAAGACAGTTATCTTATATTTTTATCCAAAAGATGACACGCCTGGTTGTACTGTCGAAGCATGTTCTTTTCGGGATGATTTTGCATTATTCAAAAAGAAAAATACAATTATTCTTGGCGTCAGCATGGACGATCAAAAAAGTCATAAAAAATTCACAGATAAATATAACCTGCCATTCCCTCTCCTCACTGACAACGACCATAAAATCTGCGATCTTTATTCAGCATATGGCGAAAAATCAATGTATGGCAGAAAATATATGGGCATAATGCGAACAACATTTATTATTGACAAAGAAGGAATCATCAAATCTATCTTTGAAAAAGTAAGCGTCAGTGGTCATAGCAAAGAGTTATTGGAAAAAGTTTAGTTTTTATTAATTCTTTTTTTATGTTTTAAACAATAGCATTCTCCAAAAACAATCACAAGTAATTTAAACACTGTTATTCTCTTTCCGTCTAATGGCAGATTATAGCGATAGAATCAAAGAATTAGAAGAAGAAATCAAAAACACGCAATACAATAAGAGGACACAGCATCACGTTGGTTTAGTTAAAGCAAAAATTGCCGTCCTAAAAGAAAAAGAAGTTGCACGGTCAAGTTCTGGCGGTAAAGGTCAAGGTTATTCAGTACGAAAAACAGGTGATGCAACTGTTATTCTTATAGGATTTCCTTCTGCAGGAAAATCAACATTATTAAATGGAATTACGAATGCAAATTCTCCTGTTGGTGCTTATGAGTTTACAACATTGGATGTTATACCAGGAGTTTTAGAATATAAAGATGCAAAAATCCAAGTTCTGGACGTTCCAGGAATATTAAAAGGAGCAGCAATTGGCAAAGGAAGAGGAAAAGAAGTTCTTGCAGTTATTCAAAGCGCAGATTTAGTTATTTTTGTTGCTGATGTTCTGCGTCCAAACGCTCTTCCTGTTTTGCAAAAGGAAGTATATGATGCGCACATTCGATTAAATCAGCGAAAGCCAGATGTCAAAATAAAAAAAACATCTCGTGGCGGCATTCGCATTGGAAAAACAGTAAAATTAACTCATTTAACAGATGAAACAATCAAATCAATTTTACAGGAATTCAGATTAAATAATGCTGATGTTGTTATTCGAACAGATATTACGCCAGATCAATTGATTGATATTATTGAAGGCAATAAAAAATACATTCCAGGAATTACATTACTCAATAAGATGGATATGGTTCCAGAAGAGCAATTACAAAAGCTCAAGAATGAAATGCATCCTGATCTTTTTATCTCAGCAGAAAAAAAAATAAACCTTGACGCATTAAAGGATTTAATTTTCAATCGCTTGGGATTCATCAGAATTTATTGTAAAGAAATTCGAAACAAAGCAGATCTCGATGTTCCTTTAATCATGCAAAAAGGTTCAACACTAAGAGACATGTGTTCAAAGCTCCACAAAGACTTTATCAGCAAATTCCATTTCGCAAGAATCTGGGGAAAATCAGTAAAATTCGACGGCCAAAAAGTACTAAAGTTAGAGCATCAAATACTCGATAAAGATATTGTAGAATTGCATTTAAAATAAACTAAAAAATTATTCATGAGTTTACGAATGAATAATTTTTAGAATTGATAAACATCAAGATCAACAGGCACAAAAACTTCTCCTTTAAAATACTTTTTTGCTTCACTTAGATATTTTTTCTTCCGTGTTTTCAATGTTGTATCTTCCATATGAAAAAAAACAAGTTTCTTTGCATTAATCTTGGTTGCAAGCTCTGCTGCTTCTTTTACAGTGCCATGATTCTTTTCATGAGGTTTAAATTTATCTTTGTCAGTATCAAGACAAAAAGCTTCATGGATTAAAACATCACAATTAGTAATCAATTGTTTATAATTTTCTCTAACTGGTTCATCTCCTGGAAATGCCAAGCTTTTCTTGTCTCCAAATTCAATTTTACAGCCAAATTCTGGACTCTTATTTGATTGAGTATCAAAGAATGTTATTTGCCATTTACCAAGTTTATAATTCATTCTATCTTTGAGGATTACAAATTCCAAAAATGGTTTTGCATTTTCATAATATTTTTTCGCAGTATACAAAAATAATGAATCAATTGCATTTTTTACCTCTGATGAGCAGAATATTCTCATTTTCTCTTTATTTTTATGTAATATTTTTGTCAATGCTCTTACAAGTGGAACAATCCCTAGAATATGGTCAGAATCATAATGAGTGATAAAAATATTTTTTATTGTTGAAATATCTTTTTTCGCTTTATTAAATTGGCAGAGAATTTCATGCCCTCCTGAGCAATCAAAAAGAATATTAGTATTTCCTTCCTCTAAAAGAAGAGAACTGCTACATGATGCAATTGGCATCCCATGGCCAGTTCCTAAAAATGTTAATTGTCGCATAATAATATTATTATAACTCAGGATATAAATAACTTACTACGAAATCATCCTTCTAGCCAATCCAAACTTTCTTGAATCACACCATCCATCTCTCCACAATAGCCATGATTGCAATAATCAACGGCAATAAACTTCTTTGGTTCTTTTGCAATTGCAAAGCTCGCTTGTGCACTTTTGATGGGGATTGTAGTATCCTTCGTGCTATGAATAAACACAATTCTTCTTCCATTTAATTTATCAAAATAATTATCGGGATCGATAGTTAAATAAAACTTTTTTTCAGCAGAATCTTGCAGGAGTATCGTTTGATACCCACTGCTTGAAATAATTAAAAAGCCTTTGATCGATTGGTCATTATAGCCTGTAATTGTTGCAATTCTCCCGCCCATACTTTCTCCTGCAATAATTATTTTTGTTTGATCAACAAAATCTAATTTTTTAAGGAGAGCAATTGCCTGTAATGCTTCAGAAATTTGTAAATACTGCGTTGTCTCTTTTCCTTCTGCAAATAATTGGTAATCATATTGAAAACTATTCATCTGCGCTTTATTTTCTCCCGTTGCTCGAGTATCAATAGTCATAGCAACATATCCTAAGTTCGCAAGAAGTTGCAATCGATTATGCATTCCTTCTTTTGTCACAGTAGCTCCGGGAAGAATTAACACAGCAGGATATTTTTTAGAATATTTTTCTTGAATCAGATTTGGTTCATAAATAATCGCAGGAACACTGTTCTCTTTCGTCGTATAATTCAGATAATAAATAGTATAATTCTCTGTCTTATTACCCTCAATTAAAACAAAGTGAACATCGTTTGATTCAGAATAATGCAAAAGATTATTACTCAGAGTAAATTCTTTTTGAGAATGAAAATGAAATAATAAAAACAGACTTATCACAAAAACAATTGCAATAACTATTCCAATTACTTTTTTTCTCAGGGCATTCATATTTAAGTTATTACTTGGTTATACTTATATATAAATTTATATAACACCTCTTCTCATCAAGTCCATGGACCCTTATGAAGAACTTGATTTAGATCATCCAGTGCGGCATGAGAAATCAATAGCTGGCATTCCAACATCAAACAAAGAAATTCTCGACTTATGCAAAGCATGGCTTGCAATTACTCTTGCATTTACAATTCTCTTAAACGGAATCACAATCAGCAAAACTACTTTATCAACAGCAATAATTGCTGCAATTGCAGTAGGATCAGGGTTTCTCCTTCACGAATTAATGCATAAGCTCGTCGCACAAAAATATAACTGCTGGGCAGAATTTAGGGCAGATAATATGATGCTTCTCGTTGCAATTGCTTTTTCATTTTTTGGTTTTATTTTTGCAGCACCAGGTGCTGTAATGATCTCAGGTAATATTACACAAGCAAGAAATGGCATTATTAGTTTAGCAGGTCCTTTAACAAATTATATTCTCTCATTACTTTTCTTCCCATTAATTTTTTTGCAAACACCATTGCTCCATTCGCTTGGATTATACGGGTTCATGATCAATTCTTGGCTTGGTTTATTCAATTTAATTCCCTTCGGTAATTTCGACGGCGTTAAAATACTGCATTGGAGTAAATTATATTATGGCTTGATGGTAGGCTTTGGCGTTATTCTATTATTAGTGCAATTGGCATTACCGTATATTAAATACTAAAAACATATAAATATCAATTGTATTCCTTATTTCATGCAAGAGCTTAAACAGAAAGAAATCAAATGCAAGAAATGCAATGTCAACATGAAACGAATGAATGACATGAAGTTTGGTTCAACGCAGTACAAGCAATATAAATGTACAGTCTGCAATACAGTAGAATATCAAATAATAGGTGTTGTTTAATGAATGATCAATTAATGAATAATCAGCAAGTGAATAATCAAGGAATAAACCACAGAATAAACAAAGATGCATTAAACAGTGCAAATTTTGCAATCATCAGCTCTGATTTTATGCAGCAATTGCAGCACCAAAACAATGATTCATTCAATAATCAAAACAATAGCAATCAACATGTTCAATTTGAATTTAATTCAACAATTGAACAGCTTGATTCTTTAATCAAAGCAAGAGACAATTTCTCAGCAATATGTTCAAAATATACCACTGGTTTACATAACCAGTGGAGAATCCACATGCGAATCTTGTAGGTGGTATATTTTTAACATGTTCAAAAACCACAATTATTGACACCAGTGGCATCAAATGAATTATTCAACATGTCACTGGTGTTGAGCGAAGCGAGCACTAGTGGTTTTTGACACTAGCAAAAGGCTCTGTACAGCAATTGAAAGAAATAAACAAAATTATTCAACAGTAAGTTGATCATTTTTATATTCTGTTCAATACCGTTCAATAAGAAAGATTTCTCGCTAAAATCCTCGCTTAACTCATAGTATTCTCTCTGTGAACGAAGTGAACAGGAGAATACTAAAACACCCAAAGGTTTATATACATGGGTTAAGATATTACTTAAATTATGGGTCAACAGGAAGTCTACAATTTTTTAAAAGATAATAAGGGTAAATGGTTCACATCAAAGCAAATCAGTGAAAACATTAATGTTTCTATAGGCAGTGTAACAATGAGTCTCAAAAAACTGCGAAAATCAAACTTAGTCAAGTACAGAAATACCGGCAAAAGAAACGAATTCCAGTATATGTACAAGTAAAGTAGATGTACAACTAAAAATCAGCATTTAATCACAATTAATGGTACAAACATTTCTTCTTTGCTAACGCCACCATGAGTCCCTAAATGAAAGCTTCTTTCTTCGCCAAGCAATTCATCAAGAATAACATAATTTTCTTTCATTACCAGTACATAATCGCCAATCCTATCCAGTAACTTATCATGCATCATTCCAAGTCCATACCAATTCTTCTGAACTAATTCTGTTGATTTAAACAACCAGCACTGTTTTGAAAAATGTTTATGAACATATTGTTCAAATGCTTTTTCTTTTCCAGCGCGAACATAACAGTATGCAGCCCTTCTTTCACCAGTTAATGGCAGTGCAAGCATCTTTTTAAATTCAGGATGCTCGTCAACAAAAATAGCTTTTTTTTCTGTTGTATTAATCAAACCATGATCTGCAGTAATAATAATCATTGTATTACTTCCTTGCAAATCTGCAACTAATTTCTTCATTTTTTTATCTAATTGCTGAAAATGATGGTAAACATTCTTCTTATCTTGAGTGCCATAATGATGGCAGAGAGAATCAAAATATGGCCAATAAGCATAAATAAACTTTTTGCGTGTATTAATTGAAACAGTCTTTTTCATTGCAGAAAAGAATTGATTCAGTGTGTTATAACCAATTCTTTTTGCTTTTGACGCAAGAGTAACAGAATAATCTGAATTAATAATGTTATTTGCAGTAATAATATACTTTGCAACATGTATCTTCTCAAAAATTGATTGTTGAGTAAATATTTTTCGAGGATCAACATTTGTTCTGCTAAAAGCAACGCCACCAATTCTTGGAGTAAATGGCAAAATTGCAGTAACAATACCGATCTCTCGCAAATACATATACCATCCTGTTAATCCATGTTGCTGGGGAGCAACACCGGTATTTAACGTCGTAATCGCAGCAGCAGTAGTCGAAGGAAAAACAGAAGTTATTTTTCCTCGTAAATGTTCAGCAAAAATACTTTTTTTGCCATATCTTTGTAGATATTCATAACCAAATCCATCGACAATTAGAAATATCACATTTTTTGCCTGTGTAATTTCTTCAGCAGGTAATTCTTGCAATTGTTTGTAATCACTTACAGTATTGCTTCTATTTTTTTTTGAATCATAGCTTTGCAGAATTGATTGCATCAAATTTACAATACTACCATTTTTATAGTTAGGAAGTTGCATAATGCTCTTTTATAGTTGAGTATTTAAAAATCTTTCTTGTATTTTCTGAGTATTATCTCCAACTGATTTGGATTTATACAAAGTAATCCCTGCATTCCAATTTCCTTTGCAGCTGCAACATTTATTGGATTATCATCAATAAACAAACATTCTTGAGCAGAAATATTAATCCTATCGACAACAAACAGGAATGCTTTGGATGATGGTTTTTGACAGCCAATTTCGCTCGAAAAAAAAAGAAAATCAAAACAGCTCAGATCATTAGTTTCTCGAATAAAATCAGTTTTAAATTTCATTTGATTTGAAAGAATACAGAGAATATATTTATCTTGTAATCTTTTAATTATTTCTTTATTTCGCATTTCAGGAAGAAGAAGCATTGCTTTTTTAATCTCCTCAAAAGGAATTTTAAATTTTTGATTAATTTTTTCAAGAAATAGCTGATAATCATTGCTTTCAGAACAGAGTGGTTCATATTGTTGTATTATTTTTTTAATTTCAAGCGCATTGCACTGATATTTTTCAGCCAGATAATTTGCAGCACTTTCAGTATCAGCCTCTGCCAATACTCCTCCCCAATCAAAAATTATTGCTTTAATCATGTTCTCAACAAGTTAATTATTTAATAAACTCCTCGATAAATCTTTCTTTCGGAATGCTCTCAATTCTTTCGCAAAGATCAACTGCTTCTTGATGTCGTGCATTTTGTCGTTCTTCATTCTGAATATTAAAATGATAAAACCTCCAAATGGAAATAACAGCAGCAGCATATGCAGTATATGGTTGAATTAATCTTTTTTCATGTTCAGGTATTGAATACTCGTGTCCATATCCTTTTAATAATGCACGTATTCGTTTCCCATCAAAATTATCTTTTTCATCTCTGCATGCCCCAATGATTGTCATACCAATATCAAACATTCTTGGCAGAATGCACGCACTTTCAAAATCAAGGAATGATCGTAATTTTCCATCTAAAAAAAGCACATTATCAGCCCAAAGATCGCCATGCACAAGTCCCCATTCAATATTATCCGGAAGATTTTCTCTCTGATTAAAATAATCTTTTTTCTTCAAAAACCATTGCACATACGGATGATCGCTTTTCATAATTTTTTCATGATATGCTTGAAATCCATAAGGATGTTGATATGATAAAAACTCAGCTACTTTAAAATGCATCAAATAATTGTATTTATTAATAAATCCATGCAAACTTCGCATTGTCATTCCAATATGTTCCAATTGTTCAGCATCAAGTTGTGCAATTGTTTCTCCTTCAATATAACCTGTAAGAATTACAGGTTTTCCTTTCAACAGTACAACTTTCTCAAGGTCATCTGTGTTATGACCCTCTCTATTTTCATCTTTTTTAAAAGGACTGCTATACTCAGGTGAGCAATAATATGGCACAAGAGGCGGTGGCACTTCTGTACAAAAACCACTTTTTCTTAGAAAATACAAAAGCTTAATCTGTTTTCCAACCTGCTCAATCGATTGATCATCACAAATGCGAAGCATATACTTACTGCCATGTTCTGTTTCAACCAAATAATTAGAATTACGCAAACCCTGCTTCATTGGTCTGCAGCTTTTAATCTTTTGTCGTGCATATCCAAATTCTTTTTGAAAGAGTTGCTCAATTTCATCTTCTTGTATTTGTGTGTATACTGCCATTGTAAAACTAAAGTAGTTTCACATTATGGATAATATTTTCACAAACATTGCTTAGTGCTAACGCATGTTTGGAATTTTATTAAAAAGAAGATTTATTTTATTTCTTCTGCAACTTCTTTTTTTAGAGGTGTGTACAATAATCCAACAATTAATGTTAGCGGTGAAACTGCTAAACCAGTTACTCCTTCTGAACAATCGTATTCGCAAAGAACGGAATCAATTTGCTCTGCGCTTTTTTTAAATGCTCACGATATGTCATGCGAGAAATTTTCATCACTTTTGCTAAATCTTCAAGGTGTACTTTCTGTGGATACTGATAATAGCCAAATTCCATTGCAAGTTCAAATGCTTTATGCTGTTGTTTTGAAAGTGATGGCATAATTCTTGGGAAGAAAATACTGCTTGGTTTCTCTTTTTGCAGTTTGAGAATCTCAATTTCTCCTGTTTTTTTTGTTTTATTATAAAATGCAATTAACTTCTCTCGATCCCAAGAAGCAAGATGCCAGTATTCATGCTCTTTTTCATGCAGTATTGGTTCAATCAAAAAAAGATCGGGAGTAAAATTACTTGAAACGTGTTTTTTATTTTTTGCAACTTTCGTCAATGTTATCAATTGGTCATTAATATGTTCTATACTGATAACTTGTTTATCCTTTTTCATATCAGCAATGAATTTTGCTTTATTTTCATCTCGACCAATGGGAATTAAAAACGTAGTATAAAATAAATTCTTCTTATCTTCATGCACTCCGAGAACATAGGCAAGTACCTTAAGATCATTATTCTTAATTTTAGAGAGAATAAAGCATTCATGTTTTATTTTAAATTTACCAATCCACATAATAAACTAATAAACAAGCAAGAGTATATAAATTTACCCAACATATGTTTGGTTATTCATTCCTCACATAGGCCGATCAGAATATCCCATAAAATCTTCCTGAACGGTTTTCAATATATTCTGCATAAAGTGTCATAATTTCTAACCCTTTAAATCCGCATTGATAGGGTGATATAATTAATTGCTTTTTTCGAAGATTGCTCAGTACTCTTTCCCATATCTGAAGATGTTTATTTTCAACACCTTCCTTCAGGTGATGGGCATCATAAGTATCAGAAGAAAAATCACTTCTATTGCAGCCGCCTCCACACACATTTATTATGATTCCTTTTTTAGAGGGTAATTGACTATCACTTCTCATAAAATATCCACGTACAGCAGCCATTTTCCGTGGATAAGGTTTGTGATCTGTAACATTCATATAAGCATATTCTTCAATTATCTTTTTTGCTTGATCTACTGCTTCCTCAGAGATTGCCCAATAGGTAAAAGAAACATCTTTTTGAAGAAATATAATCCCTGGTTTATACAGGGTAATCTTTGTTTTACGGTTATATGACGAACATTTCCCTAAAGTAGTTTCATAATATACAGGAACTATCAGATCATCAATTGATAGTTGTTCAATTGGTAATTGTATCTCTCCTGTTGTTTTCTTTTTTTTAATCTCTCTTTGTTTTTTATTGTTTTGCTCAACCATCTCATTAAGAAAAAAACAGTTCAATAAAAACTAATGGCGTCCAATAACTGGACTACTCACAAAGATTTAAATAATGCAATTAATTCCCTAATAATCATGGACACACAACTCTTGCAAAAGATTGGACTCAGCAAAGCAGAAATTACCGTCTATCTCGCATTACTTCAATTAGGCAGCGTTGGTTCTGGAAAAATTGTGCATGAAGCAAATCTGCGAAAATCAACAGTCTATGATTCAATCAAACGATTGCAGCAGAAAGGATTAGTCTCTTCAATTATTAAAAATGGAATGAAACATTTCGAAGCAGCGCAAGCTGAACGAATTATTGATTTCATCAACGAAAAGAAACAAATATTGCAACAAACTGAAGTTGAAGCAAAACTATTAGTGCAGCAATTAAAAAAAGGTTTTAATTTTCTAAAGCCACATGCTGAGGCACATGTATTTGAAGGCATTGAAGGATTCAAGACAATACGAAGAGACATGTTAAAGCATGCCCAAGGTGAAATTTTACTGATTGGTGCAATTTCTCGAGAGGATGAAGTAATCCCTGGTTTTTTCAAAGAATGGAATCAACTAAGACAAAGAAAAAAAATCAAATTAAAAATACTGCATAAGATGAGTGTCCATGAAAAAGTTCTTGCTAAAAAAGATTCAATGGGAAAATATTACGAAAATAAATTTCTTCCAAGCCAGATTGAAAGTCCAGCAGTTATTAATATTTACGGAGAACGTGTTGTTAATGTACTCTGGAAAAATCATCAGCCTTTATGCTTCCTTTTAATCAACAAAGAGATAGCAGATTCTTATCGAAAATACTTTGATTATTTATGGAAGATATCGAAATAAGTTGTGATTAATCAAAACATTTATATATGTGATAACACATATATATTTGTAGGTGAAAACAATGGGAAACATGACTCTATCAATACCGAATGACGTACAAAATGAAATGAAATACTTTTCTGAAGTGAGATGGAGTGAAGTAGCTCGAAAAGCAATAATTGGTAAAATAGAATCATTAAAACTTGCAGAAAAGCTTGCAGAAAAAAGTAAATTAACACAAAAAGATGTTGATGATTTTAATAAAAAAATTAAAAGTCTTGCAAGTAAGAGGTATCTTGGATGAAAATAGTATTGGATTCAAACATTTTATTTTCTGCATTAATTAAAGATTCACTTACAAGACGCCTTATTTTAGAATATGATGAGAATTTTATTTTTCCATACTATATTTTTGAAGAACTAACAAAACATAAAGCTGAATTATTAACTAAATCTCAAATGGATGGAACTGAATTTGAACAACTTTTACAACTATTACTAACGAAAGTAATTATAATTCAAGAAGATATTTTAGATTCTTATAAAATTGAAGCAATTAACATCATTAATCATTTAGATCCAGATGATACAATGTTTATTGCTTGTGCATTGGCATATCCAGGAAGTGTAATCTGGTCAAATGATAAACGATTAGCATTACAAAATAAAATAAAAATAATCAGTACTAAAGAAATGATAGAATTAATCTAGTCCATCTAAAATTTTTTGAATCTCTCGACTGCAATCCTCAAAATTATCAAGGAGCATAAAATGCCCAGCATTTTTTATTGAAGCACTAGCAATTTTTCCTTGAAGTGAATTTATTTTAAACTGATTCTGATCACCATACACAAATAATTTTTTCTGTTTTACAGTCAGAAATATTTCTAAAAGTTTCTGACTTTCTGACCATTCTACAATTGATTTTGATGTTTTATAAAATACAAAATCAGGGATTTTTTCAATTGCAGTAAGTCTAAACTTTGAACTTATTTCTCGAGAATTCTTAATCTTTTGTTTCATTCTTTGATATTCTGTTTGTTGAAATTTGAGAAAAGAAAGTTCTGCAACTTCTTTACTTGCACCACAATCTCCTAAGACAAGGTTCCCTTCCATATTAATGAGAGCTGTAATCTTTCTGGGAATTAAGTCGAGGAGCAAGGTGCCAACCATTCCCCCCATACTATGCCCAATAATAACTATTTCTTTTAAACCTAACTGATTAATAATTTCTTTACAAATTTTTGCTTGCTCTAATAAATCATAAGAAAATGAAATCGGTTTTGATGATTCTCCAAATCCAATAAAATTAACTGCAAGCACTGAATAATCCTTTAAATATGGTTGCGAAATAAGTTCAGTAAATAATTCTTTATTAGTCTGCAATCCATGCAAACACAGAATCCATTTGTTCCCTCTTTTAATAATATTTGCAGATATTTTTAATTCGAGTTGATGATATTTAATTAAAATTGTTTTCTTTTCCATTTTTCTTCAATCTTCTATTCAGTCTTCTATGCAATTTTCTATTTTGAATTTATAAATCTACTTATTAAGAATTTGACAAAAAAATCCTAAAGTCGTATAAATCCTAAAGTCGTATCTATTCATGAAAATT
>OBEQ010232448.1_pt1 | contig 32679 bp, 33 predicted proteins | sample 1670901 | NCBI WGS metagenome assembly OBEQ01 (sample SAMEA104232315, study PRJEB22302) | groundwater metagenome | biome: forest; feature: aquifer; material: groundwater | place: USA | collected 2011-08-07 | depth 5.4 m | reverse complement strand
GGAAAGGTGGAGTTAGATCTCTAAAATCTGATCTTATCAATCGACCACAACCTCAAGTAGGATATATCCCTCGATAAATTATGAAAAATCATAATCAGTACGAAAATAAAACTTCAGCTTGTTCTGCCGGTTTTACTTTAATCGAATTGCTTGTTGTGATTGCTATTATTGGTTTGTTATCCAGTGTGGTATTGGCTAGCTTGAATAGCGCAAGAGCAAAAGGACGCGACGCAAGAAGAATGTCCGATTTACACAACATTCAATTAGCGTTGGAGTTGTACTATGATAAATACGGCACCTATCAAGTTGCTGGAACAGGGTCGGGTGGTAGCGGCAGTGGCTGGATGGGGTATGAGGATGGCAGATCGTATGTAAAAGCCGTAACAAGAGGTTTACAAGAAAATGGTTTTCTTGGCGCGCCACTGGTTGATGATCCGACTCAAAATCCAGGCTATATGATTTATTTGTGTGAAGGTGCACAAGTATACGCAATTTCTGCCACAAAGGAAAACCCCACAACTCAAGACGTTACCTATATCCAAAAAACTTGCAATGGAGCAGGTGGCAACGGAACTTACCCTATATATGGCAAAAACTATGCGGTAGCTAATAAGACTTACTAAGTATAATTTTTCTATGCTTTCCAGAAAAATTTATACTGTGCATGAAATTGTGGGATTGGGTCTGTTGATCGGAGCATTTCTCGAAGTCGCCGGAACATTTTGGGATATGCAATACCATTTGGATATCGGGAGAGACAGTTTTTGGATCCGCCCGCATCTCGCGATTTATGCCGGAGTTTTCTTAATGCTGCTCTCTGGTATTTTTGGATTTATTTTAATAAAAAGGCTTGGGTATAAAAATACCAAAGGCCTTCTTTTTAGTTTGCTTCTTTCTTCCATCGGACAGTTCACCATACTGTTTGCGGCACCACTTGACAACCTTTACCATGAAATTGTCGGCTTAGACGCAACAGTATGGAGTCCGCCGCATTTTCTTTTAATTTTCGGTGGCTCTTTAGGAATAATAGGGTTCATCGCCTTTCAAAGGGCTTATCTTCATTCAACGAAGATGGAGAGGGCGCCCGGAATAGTATCCGATGAATTTAAACTTGAGTTTGGAGCGGCTTTGGGCTTAATTGGTTTTAATATTTTAGTAACGGAATTCGAATATTACCGATCTAACTCATTTTTTTTGCATAACGCCGCGTTAGGCCGGCCTCCGGAACTATATTTGGCCATTTGGAGTGTACTGTTTTGTTTTATGTTTGTATTTTTTAGAAAAATGGCCACGCGACCTTGGGCGGTCACAAGAATAGCAGTTTTATTTTTTGTAACCCGTTCTCTTTTTAGCATTTTCTTGCATTTTCACGGCCCTTCATGGCCAATACTTCCACCGCTGGTAATAATTCCAGCAATAGTGTTTGATTTAATTTCTTTAAAAAAATTTGGGGCCAAAGAAGCCGCAATTTCATCGGTAATTTTCATATTAGTTTTCTACGCAGTAGAAAAATTCTGGCTTCCATTTACGGATGCCGCGCGGTTTGTGGTATCGAACTTTGGCCAAATTTCAGAAACAGCAATTCTTGGAGCATTGACTGGAATTCTGGCGTTAATGCTTAGCCGTAGAATTCTTCTTAAAATTATTGATTGATGTAAAAACATTCCACTTAGACGTCCGACGTCTAAGTGGAATGTTTTTACTAAAACCTCGGCCTTTCAAATTTAGAAACTAACGTTGTGGAACTGCAATAACCGAATTTTGATTTCGCATGATGCTTCTGATGTTTCTGAAAAGATTAACCGCGAGCGCGAACCCCGCAATACCGGCTGCTGAAATTAAAATCAAAACGAAAGGCTCTGCATGATTGAGCGCGGAGGTAATAAAGGGGAAAATCGCCCATACATTTGAAGAAGCGACGTGCTCAAAATTTTGTATAATTCTTGCGACAAAGAAAGTGTCTGCAGTAATACGCAAAGCAGCAAAAAATAACACGAAAGACCCGGCTAATCTGGGCAAAACGTACCGCAGTACCCAAATTCCATATACTCTCTTCATAACCCTCGACTTAAATTTTTGTTCTGGTGTTTTCATAGGTAAAATTTATACTTCAGATACGATATCCTTTAGAACCTTCCGCGCGCGAAAAAGTTTCATCTTGAGAGCACCAATACTAATACCGTGCACCCGGGCTATTTCTTCGTACGGTTTATCCTCAATATAATGAGCGCGCACTAAAGCGGCTGTTTCTGGGGGCAAGAAATCAATTGCTTCTCGTATATGCTCAATGTCCTCATCTCTATCCAAAACACTCTCCACGGGAAGACCGGTTTCATCGTCACCTGCTTTTGCCAAAATTTCATCTAAATAGCCGACATCGCCAAATGTTTTTTTGAGCTTTCGATAGTGCGTGAGCGAGGTATTCACTAAAATACGCCATGCCCAACTTTTAAATTCTATTCCTGGCTGTTTTTTAAATTTGAGCGCATTGAGGTACATTTTGGTAAATGTCTCTTGCACAATATCCTCTGCCTCTTCGAGACTATGAACTATCGTTTGGGCTTTCCGCAAAAAAGGAATCCGGTATTTATCTATCAAAATAGAGAAAAGTGTCGGGTTTTTAAGCGACTTTTTTAAAATGTCTTCGTCGGGCACTGTATGTATAGAATTGTCTTTGTTTTCATCCACAGTATTACACTAACATTGTTTTTTAAAACAGCAACCTTGACGTAAAATATTTTTATTGAATAGTTTATCCACAGGAACGGCTAGACTTGTTTTTAGAAAAATTAGAGTAATATAGTGTATATGGAAAATAAATCACATTTAGTAACTTTTGTAGTTTTAGCTCTTATTGCGGGGCTTATAGGGGGGTATTTTTACGGGGTAACGGCGGGCAGAGTCAAAGAGCAGGCATCAGCAAAACAAAAAGCTGAATCAGCCGCAAAAGCTGCAGATCAGTTGGCCGCTCAAGCCGCCAACCCATTTGGCGGAACCGGTAACCCATTAAAAGGGATTACCACTAATCCTTTCGACAAAGTCAAGGTTAATCCGTTTTCTCAATAAAAAACTATGAAAAATATACTAAAATTTAAAACTGTATTTTTTACTACAGCAATTGCGTTTAGTTTTGCTTTTTTGGCTTATGCGGCTAATCCTTTTGATATAAAATTTCCAATTCCCGAGTTGGGAAATTGCGGCTCACTGGATCAATGCAAGGCATATTGCGACGATTTGTCTCATGGAGACGTGTGTGCGGCTTTCGGACAAAAATACGGTCTAACGGACAAAACTCAAGTAGCGCAGGCTCAAGCTCTAAAGGACGGGGGTCCAGGAGGTTGCCAAACAACTGAAGCCTGCAAAACATATTGCGCTGACCAATCACATGCGGACGAATGTTTAAGTTTCGCGGAAAAACATGGGCTTATTTCAAAAGATGATGCCGTAAAAGCAAAAAAATTAGCGGGCAAGTCAGGGCCAGGTGGATGCAAGGGAGAAGAATGCAAGACATACTGTGAAAAGTCAGAAAATCATGACGAGTGTTTCAAATTTGCCGAAGATAATGGATTTATAAATAAGGAAGATGCCAAACAAATAGATAGAGGTAAGGCAGTAATAGAAAAGCTTGGCGGAGGCCCGGGAGGATGCAAATCGGAAAACGAATGTAAAACATATTGCCAAGATTCAGCTCACTTGGACGAATGTTTGGATTTCGGGGTAAAAAATGGATTTATGACTTCTGACGAAGCCGTGCGAATCAAAAAACTTGGGGGTTTTAACAAGGGTCCTGGAGACTGCAAAAGCGAAGCCGAGTGCAGAGCCTTTTGCGATAATCCCGATAACGCCCAAACCTGCGTATCTTGGGGGGAACAAAATGGTTATATTTCCAAAGAAGAAGCGGCAAAAGCGCAGAAATTTGCAAATCAAACCGGTCCGGGAGGATGCAGAGGACAATCGGAATGTCAAGCTTACTGCCAAAACCAATCTCACCGAGAAGAATGTGTTACATGGGGAGTAGAGAACGGTTTTATATCGAAAGATGAGGCCCAAAGAGCTCTAAAATTTGCCAATCAAACCGGTCCGGGAGGATGTAAAGGCGAAGAATGTAGGGCATACTGCGAAAAGTTAGAAAATCATGACGAGTGCTTTAAATTTGCCAAAGAAAATAATTTAATTTCTAAAGAAGAGATAAAGCAAGGCGATAAATTTAAACAAATCCGCGAAACAGTAAACCAAAATGGAGGACCGGGAGGATGTAAAGACGAAAATTCTTGCCGGAGCTATTGCTCTGACGCCACTAGGTCCGAAGAATGTCTTAATTTTGCGGTTCAGAAAGGAGGATTTTCCAAAGATGAAGCTCAAAAAAGTCTTGAGCAATTTAAACAATTGAAAGATTATGGCCAACAGCTTAGAAACAACCATGAACAATTTATAGGAGTAAGCCAAGGTGATTTTCAACAATTTCAACAAAAGTTTCAACAATCTGGCGTAAGCACTTCTGTTAACAGATTTCCTCCGCCGGGATTTAACCAATCTTTCGGCCAGCAAAGTTTTGGCGGACAACCCGGAACCAGTAACCCCGGTGGCTGTTCGAACCCGCAACAATGCGCTGATTATTGTTCAAACCCAGATCATAAAGAAGAATGTGTCTCAAGATTTAGGAGAGGAGAACCTCAAAATCAAAATAGTACTCCGTCATCGGCCGCGCAAGTAGAAAATGGACCAGGTGGGTGCCATGGACTTAGAGAATGTTTAAGATATTGTAGAACTCACCAACAAGAATGTAATACGGAAGAAGAAAACCAACAGGGCAACCAAAATCGAGGCGAGCCGCAAGGTAATAATAACAATGAAAATAGGCAGGGATCGGAAGGCCGAGAATTTAATAATCAAGGCAAACCATTTCTAAATAACCAAGAGGGAGAGTTTACGAAGCCGCGACCGCCGGAAAATAGGCCGCAACCAATTTGTCCGGCTGTGGTCTCTGTAGATCAATGTCCTCCGGGACAAGTTAGGTTCCAGGTGCAAAACTCTCCAGAATGTGGAACATTTTACACATGCAGAACAGAAACCAATCAAACTCCGCCACCCTCTACTGATCCCGTTACCGGATGTGCCCAAATAGGTGGTGTATGGGATACCGCGGCTCATTACTGCAAAATGCCGGGACAAACACCGCCACTTCCATCTCCTACTCCCTCTCCATCTCCTTCCACAGATCCCGCTATAGGGTGCGCTCAAGTAGGCGGTACGTGGGATGCAACGACTCACTACTGTAAAATGCCAAGTACAACAACCACCCCCCCACCAAGTTACACCACTTCTCCAATGCCTCCGGGGTCTTATCCGCCACCCATGCCTCCTAGCTCCTATCCTCCGCCGATGCCACCTTCGGGTTCTTATCCGCCTCCAATGCCCCCGCCAACTTCTTACCGACCAAGCCTTAGTCCTCTTGGTTTAGTCCTTCAGCCACTTCTCCAAATTTTCAGATAACTTTATTTTAGTATCTAGCTTTGTTGAAAACTTCAAGCATGCATTCTGCGTATTTTTTCCAGGAAATATTTTCTTCTACAAATCGTCTGGCGTTTTTAGCGATACGGCTATAAAACTGCGAATCATCCGCGAGAGTTCGCACGGCATCTGCAATCTCAGATGGAGTTTTGGAATTTACCAGAAATGCATTTTCTCTGTGCGTTAAAACTTCAGAAGCCCCGGTGGTGCGCGAAAGTATCACAGGAATACCGGATGACATCGCTTCGAATACCGCGAGCCCCCATGTTTGAAGATGGTTAGGAAAAACAAAAATGTCATGCGTTTGATACGACTTTGTGAGATCGGCGTCAGAAACCTTGCCTGTAAATTTCACTGAATTTTCGAGCTTAAGTTTTGTAATCTGGTTCTGCAATGCGCGATAATACTTTTTATCGTTGTCGTAGTCCCCAATTATCGTGAGCGAGGCATCGTATCCGTCATTTTTAAGTAGTGGCAAGGCATCAATAACATCTTCGAACCGGCGATGTGGAAAAAAAATACCGGTAGCGAGCAACCTGATTTTTTTATTTGCCGGCGGCTGATGTTCCGCGTATCGAAACTGCTCTATGTCGAGTCCGCTTCGGACCACCGTGGCATTTTTTTTGAAATAACGCTTTGCCAAATCGCGATTCCAATTGTCCAATACCGTAATTTGTTCTTGTGATCCGATAAAACGCCTGTCAAAAAAATCGCGCGTACGATGATATATTTTTTTTGCGAAAGAACGCCGAAGCAAAGGATTAAATTGATATTCCTTCCAAAATCCGAAATCTTTTGAGGGCACGTCGTTCATCATCCATACGGAGGGTACATTCTTTATTTTCTTTTTGAAGTGATATGCAACTTTATACACCTCCTGGTCGTGCGGGTTTAAAATATCCGTGTCTTTATCAATTAAGGCCGAGAGTTTTTGCGGATCGGCATATCCCAACGAAACGACCTCCATATCATTGAGCAGATCCGTATAGCATTTTTCTTTGTCGTATAAAAAAGTGTAGAGAGCGGCGCTGTGGCCCATAGTTTTTAGTTCCCGCGCCAAAGAAAGAGCCTGCCTTTGAGCCCCCCCTCTAACATTCAATTTGCGTATTATTATCGCGATTTTCACTTATTTTTCTGTCAATCCCTAATTCGTGCGAATTAGGGATGTATAAACTATGCCAATATTCTTGAGAGTTTGGAAATGGAAAAATATCAATCCGGCTTCCGAAGAATATAACAAACACATCGGCCGAAAAGTTTGCTTCGCGGAAGCACCATGGCGTGTTTTTTGATTAGCTTTTTTCCAAAAATCATGCGGAGGCGGCCCCAAAAAGGAATTGAGCCGTGCTGATAAACCGCCTCTAATAAATTAAACTTTGAAAGATACATTTTCTTAAACACCGCGTTTGTTAAAAAAAGAAGGTGATGGTTTACTTCCGTCCACGGGGGCATATTACCGGTAAATAAAAATTTTATACGAAACGAAAGATTAAACGGATTTGGCACAGAAAACATAAAAATCCCACCGGGCTTCAAAACGCGGCTCACTTCGCGCATGATCAAAAATGGATTCTCCAAATGCTCAATAACTTGAAAACAAGTAACCAAATCCATTGACGCATCGGCAAGGGGGAGCTTTTCAAAATTGAGATCAGCTGGCGAAAATTTCACCTGCGAACGCATTTCTTCCGAAAGGCCATCCACAATATCAACGCCATACAATTCCTGAAAATATGATTTCAAAAATTTGAGCGTCGTCCCACCGCTGCATCCGATATCGAGCACCGTATGTCCCGCTGGTTTATATTTTTTAAGCGCATCCCCAAGCACACCGGTACCAACCGTCCACGTCACCCGATCTTTGACGTGTTTGTCGATCGCATCGTACGCAATCCCCCTTTCTTTCATTTCTTCCGATGAAACGTATGTCATGAATTTTATGGTAGCACATACAAAAAAATGTCAAACCTCGAAGGTTTGACATTTTGGTTTTATTTTATCGCCTTTCAAGATGAAGTTCTTCGCCCAACCCGCCCAACGTTCCAATATCCGCATCAACCATCATTTCAACAAGCTCTTCAAAGCTTACCTTGGGCTCCCAACTAAGTTCTTTCCTTGCTAAAGATGCGTCTCCGCAAAGGCTTGCCACGTCGGAAGGCCGTATAAATTTGGAGTCGGTGCTTACAAAATATTTCCAGTTGAGCTTCACATGCTTGAACGCAATATTCGCGAATTCTTCAATTGAATGCAGGCTGCCAGTTGCGATAACATAATCTTTCGGTTCTTTTTGCTGAAGCATCAGCCACATCGCTTCCACGTACTCACCGGCAAAACCCCAATCTCTTTTAGCGGATAAATTGCCCAACACTAGGCTTTTTGCGTTGAAACGAAGATCTCGAGAAATCTCTGCTTTTATTTTCGCGACACCGTCAGTAATCTTCCTTGTAACAAATTCGATCCCGCGCCTGGGTGATTCATGATTAAATAAAATCCCGCACGCGTTGAACATTCCGTAAGCCTCGCGATAATTTATGGCAGTGTGATGGGCAAAAACTTTCGCAGAAGCATAGGGACTTCGCGGATGAAATCGTGTCAGTTCATTTTGCGGTGATTCTTTTGCGGCACCAAACATTTCCGAAGAAGATGCCTGGTAAAATTTAATACTTCTTTTTGTCTGTCGAATAGCATCCAGCAATCGCAGGGCGCCTCCGCCAGTAGCTTGCAAGGTATACTCCGCTTGTTCAAAGGAAGCATGTACAAATGATTGTGCTCCGAGATTATAAACTTCATCCGGTTCTGAAATTTCTAAAGCCCTGTCCAGTGAAGTTCTGTCCAGTAAGTCTCCGGAAATTAATTCGATTTTCGGCTCCGGTTCCAAAAGATGCAAAATATTTCCACGATTTTTTTGGCTGTTTCTCCGCTCAAGCCCGAAAACTTTATAACCTTTTTGCAGCAAAAACTCCGCCAAATACGACCCGTCTTGTCCGGTAATGCCGGTTATCAAAGCTCTTTTTTCTGACATTTCACCGCCTCCAGATTTTAAACATCTTTTTTTAGAACATTCAACCTCATATCAAAGTTTCCTTGCAAGCAATGTATCCACCGCCTCCCTCACGCTCTCAACACTCGTATTCTCAAGCGCTTTTTTAATAAACTCGGGGCTGCCGCGTTTCTTGAAGACAAAACTTGTGGGAGGGACATAAGGATTTGGAAGAACTTGTAAACTTATCCCGTCATTCGGCGGCTGTTCAGCGGGATCCACCGGCCCGATAATGTCAATCAAGGGAATTTTAAGCGCGTGTGCGATGTATATTGGACCAGTATCTACCGAGATAAATAAATTTAATCTTTTGATTATGGAGGACACATCTTCCAAAGAAAAATCAACCGCTTTAATAAAATTTTTGTTACCGGATGATTTTAAAAGTTTATCAATTCTCTCTTCATCATTTTTTCCCCCAAGAAAAATTATTTTTGTTCCATACTTTTCTGAAGTTCTTTTGGCAAGTTCCGCGAATTTCTCATCCCCCCATTCTTTTATTTTATTGCCCGCAGTGATGCTCATGCCAACCAATCGATCGGTTTCTAAAATATTATTTTGTTTCAAAAACTCTTTTGTTTTTTCTTCGCTTTCTTCGGTGGCAAACACCTCTTTCATTTCTTCAGAATTTTCTATCCCCATGTGGGCAAGCATGTCTAAATAGCGCCTCGGTAAATACGTATGGTCTCTATACAAGAGTTTATAATTATTCAGCCAATCGGTCATCACTTCTCCTGCGGGTTTATGCTCGCGAGTTAATTTAACTCTATTGATAATAAGGCCGCAAAAGGCCGCAAGCGTGCTAAACATTGAAGCATTAAGATTAAAACTCCAATTAAAATTTCTGTCTCGTATGGTTTTTAAAAAACCGGAAAGATTATGGCTTCGATAAATAATTATTTCATCAATATGCGGATTATTTTTTATAATTCCGGTTATATTTTTCCAAACTGCCACTGCCACAAAACTTTTTGGATATTTTTTTTTGATTGCGCGAAACACCGGAGTTGAGCACACTAAATCTCCAATTCGGGTCATTTGGGGAAAAATAAGAACTCTCAATTGATGAGAGTTCTTATGATTTTTTTTTCGTATCCATATCAACACTAAAAGCAGAGGACTGAGGATCAGTACCACGAGAGGAAAAACTATTTTCTTAAAATTGCCGACAATCATACTATAGTAATTATGGCATAAAACGCATAAGTTCCTCCAGAGTTACTGTTGCGGTTCCCATTTTGCCTATTACAATCGCGGCTGCGTAATTGGCGATAATCGCCGCATCCGTAAGCGACATACCCGATGCCAAACCAAGCGCCAATACCGCAGTCACCGTATCTCCCGCTCCCGTAACATCAAAAACTTCCCTTCCCATGCTCGGCAGATGCGTCACTTCATTGCCATCGATAATGGTCATTCCGTCAGAACCTCGCGTCATAAGAATTGGAGAAGATAAATGTTTTTGCAAAAATAGCCCAGCCGCTGCCGCATCGTCATTAGTTGCGATATTGCGTCCCCATACTTTTTCGGCTTCTATTTTATTTGGCTTTATCACTGTCGCATTGGTAAAAAAATCAAAATGTTCCGGCTTGGTATCAACAACAATAATCTTCTTCATCTCGAGCGCACAGAGAACCAATCCGCGCCCAAAACGTTCAGTGATAAATCCTTTATGGTAGTCGGAAACAATGAGAGCATCGCACCATTCAATCAATTTTGAACTCCAACGAATCACAATCTCCTCATTCCAATCGGCAAGCGGTGTATCCGAATCACGATCAATTCTCGCAACTTGATGTCCAGACTTTGCAACAATTCTGATTTTTTCAATTGTCCGAATATCGCGTAAAATATTTTTGGTGCTCATGCCAATCTCTCCCAATAAGCGCCGTACTATTTCCCCGGCCTCGTCATACCCGAGCCTACCCATAATCATAGTATTAGCTCCCAATGCATTTACATTCGCTGCGGTATTGCCAGCACCCCCTAGAAAAAATGTATCATGAGTAACTCGCACGATTGGCACAGGAGCTTCTGGGGAAATTCTATCGGCGCTTCCTAAAATATAATGATCGAGCATAATATCACCTACAACCAAAATTTTTTTATTTTTAAACTGCGGGAGCGTAGACTTCAGATCCTTCATTTCCCCTCCCCAAAAAACGATCCTTCAACAAGTTCTGAAATAATATGAATAAGCATCAAATGCACTTCTTGTATCCGAGGAGTGCTATCCGAATCTACCAAAAGCGGCAAATCCACGAGCTCTTTTAATTTCCCGCCTCGCCCCAAAAATCCTATTGTTTTAATTCCCAATTTTTTTGCGGCCCCTACTGCTTCTATGACATTTTTGGAGTTGCCACTGGTACTCAACACTACCAATATGTCGCCCACTTTACCAAAACCCTCTACTTCTCTTTTGAAAGCAACATCGTAACTATAATCATTGGAAATCGCCGTTATTGCTGAAAAATTTGATCCCAAAACAAGGGCGGGAAAAGGTTTTCGTTCAAATTTGAATCTGCCAATGAGCTCGCCCGCAAAATGGAGCGCCTCTGCCGCGCTTCCGCCGTTACCACATAAGAGAATTTTGTTCCCATCGAGCAATGCCTTTACAATAATTATGGCAGCCAGCTGGATCATTCCAGACAACGAACAAATACTCACCTCTACACGGGAAATTTCCTCAACCATTTCGGTGATTCTTTCACTCATGTCTTTCATCGCGCGCCCTTTTTTTTCAAAGATTCTAGCTATAGATTCACAAATTTTAACCAAAATATCAAGCCCCGGGTTTCTTGAGAAAGAATGCGTAAAACAAAATATGTGCTTTTATAATAAGTGCAGAATTTCTGTTCCGGTTTTTTGCCACGAGAATTTTTTTACTTGTTCATAGCCTTTTTTTACTAAATCGCTTCTTAGGTTTTGATGAGCAGTAATGTTTTGCATTGCGTCCGATATTTCTTTCACATGATATGGGTCAACAAGCAAAGCTGCGTCCCCGGCGACTTCCGGAAGAGACGATGCATTCGAAGTAATAACCGGGAGACCACAATCCATTGCTTCAAGCACAGGGAATCCAAAACCCTCAATGAAACTTGGGTAGAGAAGCACCTCTGCTTTTTTGTAGAGATACGAAAGTTCATGGTCAGTAATGTGCCCCAAAAATATAATATCGTTTTTGAGATTATTACTCTCCACAAATTTAATTATTTTTTCATAATATGCCCCTCTGCCATTTCCGGCGATAACTAATGTATGATTTGTGTAATTATTTTTTTTGAAAATACTAAATGCCTTCACAATTCCCAAAACATTTTTTCTTTCTTTGATCGCACCGACGAAAAAGAAAAATTTTTCCGGAAGGCCTGAAATTTCTTTTGGTGGCATTGGACAAATTTTTTGGTAGCCCAAATACACGACTTTAATTTTTTTTTCGGGAATTTTAAATATTTTTATAATCTCTTTTTTTGTTGCTTCAGAAATAGAAATGATTACATCAGCCCGCCGCAAAGAATACCCGTGATACCATTTCAAAAAAAAGTTGGGAGAAAACTGTAGATACGCAAAATCATATGCAATAACAATGGATTTTTTGGCCCTGCCAAAAAATCCATACCACCACGGCAGTATCGGCGTATTAAAAATACAAACATCGAGAGAGCGAATAGCGCTGAGGGTTAAGGGTGAAGTTTTCCAATTACTTCCGGGCAAATCAGGTTTTAGGTTAGGATTTTTTAGAAAAATAGCATACTCGTTTTCCCTATCAACTTCCAGTAGCGATTTTGTAATATCAAAGACGGCTCTGCCCAAGCCGGCTGGTTTTTTTTCTCCGTAGGGATGCAATGTTATTCCAATCTTCATATATTTTCCGTAATAAAATTAATTATGCTATTCGCGCGTTTCTGCCAAGTAAGGTTTGTTACTTTGGCAAATGCGTTATTTATTTTTTCGCTAGTCTCTAAAGAATTTTGCAGAACATATCTGATTTTTTCAGCTAAATCTTTTGAATTATCGGGTTCGTAAAAAACAACTTCCGCATCGGACACCGCCTGCATCACCGCAGGAGTTTTGCTTGCCACAATCAGCGTGCGAGAAGCCATATATTCAAACATTTTCATTGGTGAGGTATGGTAGTAAGAATATTCATTTTGTTTGGTACCGAGCACCAAAAGCACATCAGCGGCTTTGAGCCATAATGGTATTTCTTTGTAATCGCGCTGACCAACGCACACCATGTTGGCTACCAACTTCCCATTGCCGATTTTATGCAATTCGCTTTCCGTTGCCCCAACCAAATACAGATATGTATTGGCATCAAGATTGGGTGCGGCGTCTACTAAAATTTCCATCCCCTTCCAATCGTATACTTTCCCAACATAGAGCGCGATGTGCCGATCGAGTGGGAGCCAGAGCTTTTGCCGCGCTTCGCTATACGATACCGCGATATCAAATTGTTTTAAGTCGATCCCGTTTGAATGAACAATAATTTTATCCGGAGTCAATTTGAACTCTTTAATAAGCGTTTCTTTTATGAGCTGGTTAATTACGATAACGCCTTTGGCATTTTTAAATAGAAACGAGTAGAAAAAATTTTTTCGTTTGGCATCATGAACTTCCACAAAATACGGCACTCCGATACAGGGCACCAAAAAAAATGAAAACTGATCCATGTCTATCGTATAGACAATGAATCTTTCACCTTTCATTTTCTTCCGAAGCAAATATAAAAAATAACAAACCGCGAAAGACAAAGACGCCAAAGTAAACCCCAGGCGACCCCAGGAATAAATATCCAAAATAGGCAATTTTTTGGTTGGAATTGAATATTTTAATCCGTAAAATTCTTTTGGGCTTTCTGAAATACTTCTTCTGCCCGGAATCACCAACTGCAAATCGGCTGCGCCATCCAAAAAAGCCTCGCACATTTTAGCCAACTGTATTCCGTGCGCTTTCTCGGTAGGAAAGCGCAGATTCGCAACATAGTAAATTTTTGGCAATTTCTCCATTTGGCTATTTAAACAAATTAGTAAATTCTTCGACTGCCGTATTTTTACCAAATGTGGACGCAAAACTTAAACCTTCTTTTCTGATCCCTTCATAAAACTCGTTATTTGAAAGCAATTTTTTTATTTTGTTGGAAAAACAATCAATGTCCCCGGCTCGGCAAAGAAATTCAAAAAAGCTTGGAGGGATCATCTCTTTGATACCCCCGACATCGGAAGCAACAAATGGAGTGCCCGACGCAATTGCTTCCAAAATAACGTGCGGTTGGCCTTCTTCGCGCGACGGCATAAAAAACACATCTGCCGCTTGAAAATATTTTACCACTTCTTTGTTCGGCAATGCGCCTAAAATTTTAACATTGGAGCCTGATTTCTTAATTTCTTCTTCAAGCCTTGGGCGGTATGAGCCATCTCCTATTACTATAAGCTCAAAATTCGCTCCTAAAAGTTCGGCGGTTTTGTTTATAAAATCAGCCCCCTTGCGTTCGGAAAGATGATGCACAAACAGAATTATTTTTTTATTCTTATCCAAGCCCAGCTTTTCTTTGGATGCCTCTTTAGAAAAATCGGGATAAAATCTCTCAGTATCTATCCAATTTGATAAAATCTTGTACTTTTTTACGCCATACAACTTTTGGTATTCTTTAGCTAAAGATTCCGGGCTGGTAACCAGAATGCTGTGTCTCAGTATGAATTGAAAAACGCACTCCTCAAAAAATTTTCTCTTAAAAAGCCATGGCATTCCGCGGTTCCAATAAAATGCGCGCCCCCAAAATCGCGAGGCAAGCCACGATGCCAGCGCCCCAAAATACGAATAGTGGGTATAAAAATTTTTGTATCCTGAAACGCGCAATTTGAAACACAAAAACAAAAGCTCCAAAAATCTTAAAATGGGATTCTTAAATCGTTGAATATAGCATCGCGCCTTGAGTGCATTCGCCACTTGTCCGACACTTAGTTTCGGACATTTTTCGATAATGACAAAAATATCCAACCAATCAGCGGCCGCCTTGATTAATTCGTAATTATAGAACAAGTGAGTATCCGTTCCCTCTTCATAGAATGGCAAAATGTATACTATTTTTTGGTGCATTTTTCTAGGCTATTCCTATATAATCGTAAATAATCTTCTTTTGTTTGTGTAGAAATGGGTTTTGGTGATTTAATTTTTCCTTGAATTGCGTTTTCTAGCTTTGAAACAAGATCGTTCTTATCATTTACTCTAAAGATATTTTCCGGTTCTAAAATTTCGGAGGCAATTCCGACATCGCTTGAGATAATTTTGCATCCCGCAAAGGCGGCTTCAACTAATGACATTCCGTATCCTTCGTAGTCGGAAGTCAGCAAAAAAACATCCGCGGTCTTGTAATAAGAAATCAAATCGTCTGTCCAAGATTCGAAAATGACATTGTTGTTTAACTTAAATTCTGAAACTTTAAATTTTAGGTTTTCTTTTTCCGGGCCGTCTCCAACTATCAAAAGAAGCGCCCTGGAATTATTCTTCTTAAATTCCGCCATAGCCTCAAACGCCAAGCCGATGTTTTTTTCACAAGTCAACCGAGAGGCCATTAAGATTATGAAGTTGTAATCCGGATACTTTTTTCGCAAATCCATTTTGGGAATAAAATCTTTTATCCTTCCTGAATCCACATAAATAGGCAACACCGCCAATTCGTTTATAAGAAGGCGGTTGTGGGCAAGAATGGATTTTTTAATTCTCTCGGAAACCACCCTTACACCATCGGCGCGGGGTAAAAGAAATTTAAAAAATAAAACTCTTAGTTTATTTTTGAAAGACTCTTTTTTGAAAAACGGGCTTAAAATATCCGTGTGGACCTGCATGTGCCACGGCACGTGAAAAAAACTTGAAAGCAACCAAGCCAATGCCCAATGCTCCGGGCTTTGCGCCGTGATCACATCAAAATCCTTACGCCGCATTAAGTTGCATCCTTTAAAAACTCCGGAAATGAAGCTAAAAACGCTCCCGTAACAAAGCAAAATATCAAGTTCTCCCAGAACATTTCTGTACTCTTCCGTTCTTTTCCCGGCGGGTACATTGGAGTTTAAAATGGTGGCATCTCCACTGATCATCAAAACTTTCATAGTGTATTTAATAACTTTATGGTTTCGTTAATCATGCGCTCTCTGGAGAATTCTTGTGATTTTTTCTTAGCATGCTCCGCTACTGTACGCCTCACTACTTCGTTTGAAAAAATCTCATCAATTTTTTTAGTGAAAGCATTTTTATCATTAAAATTAACTAAAAACCCGTCGATGCCATCGGTTATAATTTCAGGATTTCCACCAATACTTGTTGTAAGAACGGGAAGTCCCGCAAACATCGCCTCGGGAATCTGGTGAGAAAATCCTTCGTAACCGGTATTTAAAACAAAAATATCTGCCGCTTTAAGATACAGTAACAGTTTTTCTTTTGGCAAAGATCCGGTAAAAATAATATTTTCTGAACGCTTTACGCGATATGCTATGTGCTGAAGGTGATCGCGCTCTGGCCCATCGCCGACAATAATAAGCTTGAGATCAGAAAAATTTTTAAGCAGGTCTGGCAGTATCTTAATAAGAGTATCAAACCCCTTCCAAGGAACCAGCCTGCCCGCGGAAATTAAAATTTTCCCGGAAAGATTAAGTTTTGTTCGAGCTTCTTCTTTAGAGAATGGCATTTTTGTAAAATTCACCGCATTATATATCACAACAATTTTTTGGGAATCAACACCCCACATCGAAACTATTTTTTTTAAGTATTCGCTCGGAACAATAATTTTATCCGCGCCTCTGACAACAAAGTGTTCCACCTTTCTTCGAAGCTCCGTCATAAAATCAAACTTTTTTGTTTGAAATTCATCGGGCGTCACAAAAATTGCATTACGATTTTGCTGCTGCTGTTCCCACGCGTAATCTCCCACTATTTTAATTAAAAACTTTTTACGAAGTAGGGTGGCGGCTAACCATGCGGGTAAACCAACACTTACGGGATCTTGAGCAAAGATAATATCTGCGCCCTTTCCCATTTTTAATGCTTTAAAAAAATAGGCAATGTGGCGCAAAACTCGAGGCAAATGGCGCACCTCGCTGAAACTTAATACGTGAACCCCAACCCCACGCCGAGGCAGCTCATCCAACAAAATTTTGCTGTAGGTAGCGGGGCCACCGATATCTGGCGGAAAAATGCCCGTCGCGATTAAAATTCTTTTTTTTGCTCCCCGTATATTTTTAAATAATGTTCGGTATGAATCCGAAATTCGATCCCAAGTAAATTTTTCTTCAACTAATTTTTTTCCATTTGAAATAAGTTGATCCCGAAGAGCTGTTTCAGTAAAAAGCATTTTTATTTTTTTCGCTAAATCATGCGGATCATCAACATTTGAAAAAAGCCCCGTTTCTCCATCGCGGATAATATCCGGGATTCCGCCGACGGATGTCGCAATCACCGGCACTCCGGCAGCCAGCGCCTCGACAAACGAAATTCCCATGCCTTCAAATCGCGATGGCCGGGCAAATATATGCGCGGCCGCAAGATATGCTGGTATTTTTTCGTTCGAAACATCGCCAACAAATTTTATATTTTCATCCAACGATAATTCTCTCGTTAACGCTTCCAAGCGCCTCCGCTCCGGCCCGTCTCCCACAAGCACGCAACGAATTTTGGGAATATCTTTTTTTATTTCCGCAATCGCGCGGATTAAAATATCGATTCCATTTTTATGCACCAATCGAGAGGTGGTAACCACCGTGGGATCCGCTACGTTTTTTTTATTTTGAAAATTTTTTATATCCACGCTATTGGGTATTATTTCTACTCTGCCAGTATATCCATAGTCGCGCACGACATCCGCAAGATACGTCGAAATTACCGTGACAACATCTGCTTGAGAAAGCATCCATCTGAATGCGAGATTGATAAGGCCCGCGCGGCCCCGCGAAAGCCGTGTATCTCCGTAACCATATTGAATATTAAAAATAAACGGAGTACGGGGAGAAAAAAATTTAAACACTGCTGTGCCAAGCGACCCCGTTGATATATCAAGACCAAAGAGTACATCCGCTCTCCGACGCATTTTCAGCGCGCCCAAAAAGGGAAGCAAAAATTTGTCCAACCAATTGCCCATTCCCACGCGGACAACCGTGCCCTCCGGCCGAATCTCAATTTTGGGAAGCGAACGATTCAGACGAGCAGTGACAATAAAAAAATCGAAGCTCCGCGCAAGCTTCTTTGCAATATTTTCCACTGCTATCTCCGCTCCGCCAATAAAAGGATAATATGCGGTCGAAAAGATAGCCACCACTGGTTTTTTACTATTTGAATGCATGACGACCCCATTATAACGTATTTGAAATCGCTAAAGTATCTTTTTCTTAATAAAAAGAAATAAAATCCCACCGAGAATCCCCACGCCCAAGCCGCCTAAAAGCCAAGAGTACTCCCCCCAAGAAAATGCGTCACCGCGATTGGTATCGGAAACCGAAGCGGTAAGATTTTCTTTGATATCTGAAGATGTTGCGTTCTCGGTTTTTATCTCTTTCGGCACTTTAATTTTAGCAACTTTTTTAGCATGATTTGGAGAAAAGAATTCTGGATTTTTGCTAGACCCGGGGTTAGCCGCAAAAAAACCAGAATTCTTTTCTCCGGGAGTTGCTTTTGTTTTTACCCATTCATGATTAATCAAACTGATGCTTTCTCCCTCGCCCAGAGACGGCGCATCGTACTTCGCTGAAACAAACGCTGCACCCGTGGAATACATGAGTTTGAGTTCCCCGGAATCGGGAAGTGAAAATCCCATTGCTTTTTTACTGACAACCAAAAAAGCATCGGGAGAAACAAACGTATCTTTGGAAAAAATAAATTTATGGTCTCCTTCCGCAATCACAAAATGAGAAATATCTAACGTTTTTGAAGATATGTTTTTAATTTCCAACCACCCTGACTCACCCGGTTTTATTTCAGAAATAGTTAATGGATTATTCATCGCGGTAATTTTCACTCTATCCACACCCCCAAACTCAGCCAAAGAAACATTTGCGGATACCGTGTACACTCCGGGATACAAAAAATAATGCGATGTTATTTTGCCTTCGGCAATTTCTCCATCTCCAAAATTCCACAAAAACCGCGCGCTTTTTAACGGCTCTCCCGTAAGGCCTTCTGCCGACCCTTCAAAATCAACCTCTTCCCCCACCAATACCGTGCGATCTTTCCCCGCATACGCTTTAATTTTTCCGTACGTTTGGGGATCCGGAATACTGCCGGAAACAAGATTATCTGAAGGTAGATTGGAGGAAGCAGTACTCGTTGTTGAAGAAGTCGCAGTTGAAGAAGATGCGGAAACAGGAGTTGTTGTTGCTTGAAGAGTCCACCCCGATGAATGAGCTCTGTTGTTAAAATCAGACAGCGTTAATATTTTTCCTTCCGCGCCGGAAGAAATATCAAAAAACGCGCCCACGGTCCACATGCCAGCACTTGCCGCAGTAGTCTCCCATGTTTTTCTTTCAGTGCTCCCGGGCTTGTGATACCGAACAAAAGAAACGATGGTATCTTTGCTATGCGTGTTGCTTGAAAAAAGCGCTAACGATCCGGAAGAATTGCTGATATTGGTTGCGGGTGACGCGTGATACAAATTTTCTTGATCGGCGAATCCGTTCGTCCGCAAATGAATTTTGACTTCTGTGCCCGCCCCCAGCGTAAAACTGGGAAATGTAAAATATCCAATGCCGTCGGGATACAAATCCCAACCAGATACCGTGGCATTCGTAGAACCAAAATTTTTGAGAACAACGTATTCAAAACCGGAATCCGCGCCATCGGGATCAAATAAAATTTGAGAGATCGCGACATCGCTATTCGCCGCGGATACAAAAATCGGCGTGAAAATTGCCCCGCAAACAAAAAGACCCGTTAAAAATCTCTTGCTCAACATCCTGAAAACGTAGCGTACACCCGCGAAAAAGAAAATCTTGACAAGAAAATATAGTATGCTACAAATACTAGTGGAGAGAAAGGAATGCAAAGTGGCAAAAATATCATAACTATTGCCACTGAATTGGTTCTGTAAAAAAAATCGTCCCGATAGTCATCGGGGGGATTTTTATTTTGCTACCTGCTGATGCCGCTGCCGAAAATAAATTTGGTAAATTTATTTTCTTTGGCGTGCGGGAGTGACCGCAAAAAATACCGAGACGCCGTGATGGAAGAAAACATACTGACCAAAATACCGAGACCGAGGGTCAAAGCAAAACCTCTGACGACACTTGTGCCGAACCAGTAGAGAATCACCGAAGTAATTAAACTGGAAACATTAGAATCGCGAATCGAAGTCCATGCCCGTTTAAATCCTTCTGTCATCGCAGTCTCCAGCTGTTTTCCAGAACGCACTTCTTCTTTCATCCGCTCGAAAATTAAAATATTAGCATCCACCCCCATACCAATAGACAAAATAAATCCCGCAATGCCCGCCGAAGAAAGCGTGACCGGAATTAATTTAAATAAAAGCAAGGTTAACGAGGCATACACTCCCAGGGCACATACCGCAATGACGCCGGGAAGTCGGTACCACAAAATCATAAAAAGCATAATCAAGAGCGTGCCATACATTCCCGCCCCTAAACTTTTTCTCAACGAATCGTGCCCCAGCGATGATTCAACGCTTTGTTGGGAAATGAGCGAAATCGGCACCGGCAAGGCCCCCGCATTAAACCGCCGCACCAACTGTTGCGCTTCATCTACAGAAAATCTTCCCGTAAGCTGGGCCCGCCCGCCCGCTATCTTTTCATTTACCGTGGGGGCGCTGATCGGCGAGCCATCCAGAAAAATTGCTAACGGTTTGCCAATATTTCGTGCAGTGATATCCTCAAAAATTTTCCCTCCCTCACTCGTAAACTCGAGGGCCACCGTGGGAATGCCGCTAGTACGGTCAAAATCTAAAGTGGCTCTTTGCACATATCGCCCATTTAAATTCGTGGATACAAAATCATCTTTCAATGAAACGGCATCTTTATTGGGCACTGAAATTTTTCCGGAAGCGTCTCTTTTTATTTCCTTAAATTCCAAAAAGGGCGTTTCTCCGATTATTTTAATAGCTTCTTTAATATCAAAAACTCCCGCAAGCTCGACAATCAGCCGCTGATCGCCCGCGACATTTTCAACTTGAACCACCGGTTCAGAAACACCAAACAAATTAATGCGCCGTTCGATCACATCGCGGAGCGAGGCCATTGCGTCGTTCACAGTGGACGAAGCAAGCGAAGAAACATCGGCGCGATACACCAAATGCGTGCCTCCCTGCAAATCGAGTCCCAATCGAAACGGTTTTGACCAGAAAGAATTGCCAAATTTGGTAAATTGGGCAAAATCAAAAAAACCTGCCGTGATACCCACTATTAAAATAATAAGCGCAATAACCCGAATTTTCATATGTTTTATACTATTACCTAAATCAATCGAGAAAGCAACTCCTCCGGAGTTAAAATGACTTCGTGGATGAGTTTTCGGGCGGACGGCTCTTCATACAAATCATGCGGGTAATGCCCCATCAAAGTTTTGTCTTCCAAAGAATAAATCATCTTGCCCAAAACCGCTGCCGCAAAAAGCTCGCCGACCACATTCGCGCCTACGTATCCATTCTTATTAAAAATAAAACAAACATCAGCCACTTTTACTTTTCTAAACAAATGGTCGTATACCTTGCTTGCAATCTCTCCTTTGTACGCGGGATCCTTGAGCCGTTCTCGTTCGTGCAGATGCCGTAGAGGCTCTTCTTCTTGAGTAAACTGTGGATGCAATACGCTGATGCCAACACCCTTTTCTTTTGCTCTCTGCTTCAATTCATCAATAAATTCGTAGAGTTCATTGGCGAATCTTTGAGATGAACAAAAGACAATCGATTTCATAAAAGAATTATATAGCGTAAAACGTTTGGGGGCTAGTGCAAAGAAAAAACCCCGTCGGATGACGGGGTTAAATAATTTTCAATGCCTTAAATAACACATACATCGGAGGCTCAAGGCCCGGATCAGCCAACCACTGAGCCGACTTATTTGTTGCCTCAACCACTTTCGCCACATCATCAATAGCTAGATGATGTGCTTCGAGAAACTTTTCCAGTTTTTCAGCAAGGATTTTTATTTTTTCTTCATCCGCCCAGATAATTTTCTTAACTTCTTCGTTGCTGGGTTTCAAATCGCCATTATATTCTAACACTTCAAACACCTGCCAAAAATGATGCGTGCCGCCATCTCTCCGGCACGGATTCTGAATTGGAATGGCAAGACGCAACTCAATCTTTTCTCCCCGCAAGCCCACTTCTTCCTCAAACTCTTTTAAAGCCGCGTCTTTCGCCACAAGTCCATCTTGGTGGCCTGCGGGCAAGGCAAAACCGGGATTATATTTTTTCCGTTCAATCAGCAAAATTTTATCACCATTTTTTACTATCAAGGCAACGGATGTTTTATCGCATGTACGATGTACCATTTTCTTCTCCTTTTCCCATCATCGTAGCATCTTCTACTTTGCGAACATATTCATTTCCTAAATATGCCAAAAATCGCGGTTTAAATTCTTCCTCGCTTGCAAAAATTTCATCAGCCCACTCCGTAAAAAAGGGGCTTAGTAATTTGGTGCTCGGGTAAATCAAAAATGTTTTGCCATTCGTGCGATGCACTTCCAACCGCTCGCAATTTTCTCCGTAAGACGGCACCGCTTCGGGATAAAAGCCGACCATACCATCACATTCGGGAATCAGCCAATTTAAATCTCTTCCGACGACGTGGTGATGCACGGTCTTATTTTCATGCGCCGAGGTAAGCTGTGTGGCACCCAAAGGTTCAACATATCGCGGATCAATCAATATGACGTATTCTTCGAGCCACTGTGCAAACAGATTGATTCGTTCGCGACTTTTGGCATGTTCGCTTCCGTGTAAAAACGTAAGCGGCATTCCTAAATAAAATTTCTTGCGCCATGGTTCAAAGATAAGACGATACAAAATTGATTCCGTGCCGCCCGAAGGAATAATAAAAAATGGTTTGGCATCAAATTGCGCCGCAATTTTTGTTGCTAAGACTTCGACGCTTTGCCACTCCATTATTTTTTCCAACGCATACGTTTTCGCCTTGTCATCTGAAAAAAGGTTGCACCATTGAGGATTCGATTTCAAGGTACGGACGATGACATCGGAATTAGCAATAAAATTAACATACATATCGGGATTAAATTTTTGTAAAAAATTGAAATTCAACGCTGGAATGTATTGGTCGTTCCAAAAAAATGTTCCGTGAAGATTGATGATGATCGTATATCCCTCGTGTAGCAGTTGGGGAATTTCAGACAAAATTTTCTCAAAAACAATCCCTAAAAGCGCGTGCAGTGTATCCCGATGTAGATTCAAAACATTTTCTTGGGTAACGCGAATGCCGCGAGCTTTCGCTTCAGCAAAGAGCATATTGCCCGGGGTTTTGATTTTAATCTTTTTGTCGCGAAGCGCCGTGTACGTTTCAAGTCGCTTGCAATAATGAGCTCGACCAGTCCCTGAGATTCCCGTGGTCACAATAAGCATATGTACCTCACTTTCAAATTACGTCTGCCCCTACTATAGCAATAAAACAAAGGCTCTCGTCAAGAGCCTTTTAATTTGTTTTTTAATTCTTCTTCTTTTTTTTGGATTCGTTCTTCTGTGCCGCGGCGAGCAAAATCATATTCATGCATATCTATCAGCATGAATTCCGCGATGAGTGGATATTTTTCTTTAAACAATCTGAATTTTTCCTGCTCGATTTTCCGATAGTCGGGGTGCCCCTGGGAAGTCGTGCGAAGTTCGCATTCCCAAAAAAGTTCCCGTACATTGGTAAATTGGTAAAATCTGATTCTATGAAACAACGTGGTCGCGTATTGCGCGTGTTCTTGACTCAACGTCTTACTAATGTTTTCATGCAGTTGACCCACCTCTTCCAGGGCATGGTGCAACAAAGGAGAAAGCCCCGCTTCTTCAATTTCCGGAGGAACATCATATCCGTGAAAAACAGTAAAAAGCTGCCGCTCTTGCGTCAGCATGCGGTGCCGATGCAAATCGCGATAGGCGCCCGCATTCATAACTATTTCGAAACGTAAATACGCATTCTCGAAAGCGCGCCCTACTTTTTGCCAGCGCGCATTTCTTCCTTCCAAATACGCAGCGATCACTTTTCTTTTGTCGTCAGCGGACATTTCTTTTGCCGAACGTTTTAAGTCATCCCAAGTAAAAGACGAGTAAGAAAACAAAATCCCGGCCACAATATCCGCCTCGCCGTCTTGATTGAAATCTACCAAATGCACTTCTGTGCGCCCCGGAAAACACCAGCCAATAAGTTGTTTCTCATCGATAAGCCGGTTTCTTTCGGCTACTACTTTGTCTCTCCGCGATGCCAAATATTCTTGATACTTGTGTGTTTTATCATCGTCGAGGCGCAAAAGCAGAGATCCAATTTCTTCGGTAAGTTCTTTGCGCGCGGAATCCGCAATCCAGCGAAGCTCTCCCAAGTTTTGCTTTTGGCATTTATTAATCGAGTACTCAAACGCCTGGGCGTTTCCATAAAAAGCAACTTGTCCCAAAGTCGACATCGGTAAAAATCCGCGCGCCACATCAAACGCTTTTTTCTCCACCACACTTGGTTTTTCATCCGGAAAACGCGAAGCGAGCCAAACTTTTAATTTTTCAACCGCCAAAATATACGTATCAAACAGCATGTCCATCACCCGAACGTATTCTTCTCCCAAAGGCGAATCAATCATATCGGGGTCTCGATAATACAAATATTTGCCATTTATTTTTTTGCCAAAATTAACAAACCGCGTTGATTTTTCTATGGGCGCCAAGCCAATTCTGCTATCCTCCAAAAATTTCATCGCTACTTGCGATATTCCCCAAAAAACTAAATGTGTTCCGGTCACCTGCGCAATAGAATCGTCTCCGTATTGCGCCAGCCATTTTGAGTAAAAGGCCTGCGCGCGCTGGTTGTTGAGTATTTTTTTGAAACCGTGTGCGTGCAAAAAATTTACGGTTCTATCCAGTTCTTCTGCCAAGCCTTTGTCTTTCCCGTTTACAATCGGATATATGTACTCTTCTAAAAATACGCGGAGAAGCGATTGGGAAGCGCGGCTTGCTCGAGAGCAGAGCGCTCCCACAAGTTCCGGTGGCATGTTTTTGAGGACTGTTACCAATCCGCCGGGATTTGTCGAGAACGGCTCAAGATACCATCGATCTCCCAGAGTCCACACTTCAGGATTTTCAAAATCTGGTCGATATTTATGGTTTTCCATCAGCTCTCCATATTTTCAAAAAATAAATCTTCCAAAAATTTAACACAAAAAGGATAAAAAGAAAAGGGACTGTATTTCTACAGCCCTAGTTTTTCTTGAATCGCATGGCACGCATCGGAGCACACATCATCTTCTGATTTTGAAGCGTCAATGATTGACCAGTGTTCCGGATCGGTTTCTGCTTGCGCCAAATAATTAGCGCGCACAGCCTCGTGATATTCCATAGAACGTTTATCAAAGTTATTGAGCGACATACCAGCATATTTTTTCCTCTGAAGCCCGACCTGGGGAGGGGCATCGAGCAAAATATAGAGATCTGATGAAATTCCCTGCATCGCTTTTTTGTTTGATTTTTTTAGAAAATCTATGTCAGAAAACCCGCTGGCTTGTTGATATGCAATGGTGCAGGCATCACCTCTATTTTGAAGCACAATCTTCCCCGCCTCCAAAGCCGGCAGAACCACCGATGAAATATTCACAACCCGGTCTGTTAAAAATAAAAATGCTTCGCCAATGGCAGGCACCCCTTCTTCATCCAAAAGAAATGACCGGAATTTTTTGCCAATCTTGGTTCCTCCGGGCTCTTTGGTAAGCACAACTTGATGGCCCGCCTTGGAAAGAAATTCATTTACACACTCAATGAGCGTGTCTTTTCCAGTGCCTTCTCCGCCAACGACAACAATATATTTTCCTCGTTTCATCGTACCTCCATTATAGAAATAGAGAAAGTTTTAAATGGGGAAAATCCTTGAAAACGCCGCCGGGAGATCTCTTCCAAAAACGGACCGCTTTTTTCGCAACGCGCAATGCCTCCTCAACTGGAATCACTTTCCATTGAGTATTGCTGTCGCTAAAAAGTTTTTCAATGTGCTCTTTGCCTTGGGCATTTCCGTATGTTCCGATGTATTCAACTTCCGCAATTTTTTTCTGCACCAATTTTATGGCGCATTTGTAGCATGGGGTTCCTAAGATTGTCGCAATCCCGCCCGGCAATTTTTCCAGATTAAAACAATTTAAAAGCGCGTTTTCTTCTCCATGGATCGTTCGAATGCAGTGTCCTTCGATCATCAAGTGACCTATTTCATCGCAGGAGGGCACGCCGGACGGTGCGCCATTGTATCCTCCCGCCAAAAAAAGATGTTCGGGTTCGGCGCTCCAGAGTGTCGTTGCCGTATGCAATCGATCGCAGGTTCCTCTTGTTGAGTATGAAAGCGTCAATTGAATCCGATGTTCTGCCTTCGTTAACCGTTCTAACATTTTTTAATTCCTTGTAAAAAAATAGCCTCTGTAAAGAGGCTATCATTCGATACTTTAAATTGCACTGTGGATAACATCTGAATTACTCCCCAACTTCAATCCCCATGCTACGGGCGGTGCCGGAAATGATTTTCATGGCGCCTTCAACATCGTTGGCATTCAAATCTTCCATTTTTCTTTCCGCAATTTCTTGGAGCTTGTCTTTGGAAATTTTGCCTACTTTGTTTTTGAGCGGATTCCCCGATCCTTTTTCCGCCTTGGCTGCTTTTTTGAGTAAATCCGAAGCAGGAGGAGTTTTTAATTTAAAATCAAATGTCCGATCTTGATAGATCGTAATTTCCGCGGGAATAACATCATCTCCCATGCTTGCGGTTGCGGCGTTGAATTTACTGACAAATTCTCCAATATTAATCCCGTGCTGACCCAAAGCTGGCCCGATCGGCGGAGCGGGGGTTGCACGACCCGCGAGTATTTGAAGTTTTAAAACCGTTTTAATTGCTTTTGCCATATTTATAATTTTTTAACCTGTAAGAAATCGAGCTCGACGGGAGTTTCCCGGCCGAAAATTGAGACCAACACCTTAACTTTCCCTCGGGCTTCGTCAATTTCACTCACCTTTCCTTCGAAGTCCCTGAACGGCCCTTCATTAATTCGTACCGGATCTCCCACCACTAAGTCAATTTTATGCGTGGGCGCATCGGAACCAATTCGAGCAAAAAGCGCGTCAACTTCTTCTTTGTAAAGCGGAGCGGGGGTAGTGCCTGAACCAACAAATCCCGTCACGCGCGGAGTGTTCCGTACGACATACCACGAAGCGTCCGTTACCACCATCTCTACCAGCACATATCCGGGATATATTTTTTCCTCCACCACTCGGCGCTTGCCGCCTTTGATTTTTATTTTTTTCTCTATCGGAACAATGACTTGGAAAATCTGATCTTCCATTCCCAACGATTCAATGCGCTGTTTTAAATTTCGCGCTACCGCGTCTTCATATCCCGAATACGTGTGCACCGCGTACCAATTTTTTCCAAATTCTGAAGTTTGTTTAGGCATTTTTTATTTTAAATAAGGATGCTGATAATTTTATTGAATATAAAATCAAATGCTCCCAAGAGGACCGCCATGCCCACAGAAACCGCGATAACAATGATAGTAAAATTAATGGTATCTTTTCGGGAAAGCCAATTTACTTTTTTCAACTCCCCCTTGGTTTCTTTTATGTAATTAACGAATTTTTGAAACATATATTTTGGCATTTTTAAAAGCCCCCCGAGGGCTTTTATTTAGTTACTTTATCAGTATACTCCCCCAAAATAATAAGTCAAGAGTTTGAAATAACGGTTGACCAAAGCCTGTCCACAATGCTACGAATGTGTATAGCCATTTTTAGAGCCTATTGTATAATTAACCTATGAAAACACAACAAAATAATGATAAGTTTGATTTGGGTAAAATCCTCAAACCCTATGAGAACAAATGGGTTGCTTTATCAGAAGATAAAACCACGGTAGTATCAAGTGGCAAGAGTTTAACAGACGCCATTAAAAATACACCTAAAAACAAGAAAGATAGCGTTTCGTTCATGCATGTAATCCCGCTTGAAAGACACTTTGCTCCGATATTCTCATGAAGTTTCGCTATACAACAATTACTAACCCCGCGTATCCTAATCGACCAGCGTGGCACCGCCCGATGGTCGATTTTAAAATATTTGGCCCGAAGGATGGATTAAATCTCTTCGGTCTTTTAGATTCGGGTGCGGATCACACCATGGTAAGCTCTCAAGTTGCTAAAGCAATTGGCATACGTCTCGATCACCTTGAGCCACAAAAAATAATGGGAGTTGGAGGTATTACGCTGGGAAAACTTACAGAAATAGATATCGAAATTCAACACTTAAAGCGTATACGAGTTCCTGTTCTTTTTGTTGATGACTTCCCTTATATACTATTGGGGCAAGCTGGAGTTTTTGATAAACACCGTATAAAATTTGAGCGAGATCATCTGACATTTGAAGTTATACCAATATTGTAGAAATAAAAATCGAAACCCCGCTTTCGCGGGGTTTCTCGGAGCCTTTCGGCGCTTTGTACTATCAGTATATTCCCTTAATGGAGCAAGTCAAGTACCTTGCGGAAGTGAATTGTATTTTCGAAGACACAAGCGAAATTCAACTCTTAATGGTCTTTAAAAAATTGTTCAAAGAAAGGTTTTAATAAAACAGAACCGCCCCAAGCAAAAAGAAGAGCGGTCTTTTATTTAAGACGGATTTCAACAAATTGAGTTGTAGTTTGCCTACAAGTCCCATCGTTATTTATAACAAGGGGCCTAATGTAGTAAATTAACTGTGGTGCCAATCATTCTCGGCACCGACCCACCCAACACCTTCAACCGAAACGTGGCCGGTCGCATCTACCTCATCAGCATTTGCGACTTCCGGTTTCAGTTCGAGTGCGAAGCCGTCTTTCTGGCGACGCTCGAGCTGGAAGTTGACGGAAGAAATAGCGTCCCGCACGATCCGTCGTGCAAGAACAACCTCTTCCTTTTTGTCGCCGACCACCGTCTGATACCAAATGTGGTCTTTATTTGGCAGAAAGTCTGCCAAATCCTGGTGGGCTTTCACAAGCGCGCCCCTTTTTTCTGCAAACCTAGCCATGGCTTCATCGTAGGCCAACTTGCCGGAGTCCTCGAGTTCCACGAGCTTGAACTCCTCTTTCAAGTTGGATTCTACAAAAGTAGCTTTCATTCCTTCTGCCTCCTCATGGTCTTGCCATCTTTCCGCATCCTTGCGTTCTTCGGTAAAGTCTCCGTTCCGCGAAATGAATCCGCGTTTGCCTCGCTCACCTCGCTGACGAGCATACCAGTCGGCGGGTTTGAACCAGGACACTAAAAACCACAAATTTTCTTTTTCTTTCATTTCTAGCTTTGCTTCCAAATCTTTTTCTGACGACTTTGGCTTCTCCTTGGCACCACTAGATTCTAGGTTTGATTTTGGTTGCTCTGATCCTTCAAATTTAGACATGTCCGTATTATATGGAAATTTCAAATAAAAGTAAAATGAACTGATTTTGTAAATAAGTTGATAGTGTTTGCGCTTTTGGGGTAGGAATTGTAGAGTGGGGGTAGATTTTGACAATAGAAATAAGGGGGAAATATGACTAAAAAGAGAATATTTATAGCGGGGGCCTGCAGAACGCCTGTGGGAAAATTCGGGTCAAGGCTAAAAAGCATTTCCGCTAATGAGCTTTTGAGAACTTGTTTTAAAGAAACCATAAAAAGAACGGGTGTAGATGAAAAAAATATTTCGAGCGTGGTGGCTGGCACCTGCATACATTTGCCGGAAGCAACAAACATCGCGCGAGTGGCATTGCTCTTAGCTGGTCTAAAAGATCATGAGGTACTCGCCTACAGAGAAAAAGGGCTTTTGCCAAAAGACGTGGTGATGCGCGCGACGACCGTATCAATCCCTGCATACACGGTAAGTCGCAACTGCGGATCCGGACTGCAAGCAATTATTTCTGGAATACAGTCCATATATTCGGGTGATGAAAAAGTTGTTCTCGTTGGCGGAACAGAAAGCATGTCCAATTCCCCGGGAATGATTCGGAGAGGAAGCTTTGGATATTCTCAACAAGACTCGATTATTACCGATAGCTTGCTCCGCGGTTTAACTGATCCGTTAACCGGAGAGCTTATGGGACTTACCGCTGAACATATTGTGGAAGAATATGAAATTAAAAGAATAGACCAAGATGCATTTGCGGCCCACTCCCACCAGAAAGCATATCGCGCAGTGCGAGAAGGAAAATTTAAATCGCACATTGCTCCGGTGCTCGTCAGAGAAAAATCTTTTATGGGAACCGTGAAAGAAGAATTTATAGAAATTGATGAGGGGCCGGATTCGAGAATAACCCCCGAAAAACTTTCTTTGTATCCGCCGTATTTTAAAAAAGATGGCACGGTAACTCCGGGAAACTCTTGCATGGTCAACGATGGCGCGGCGAGTTTTTTAATTTTTTCTGGAGAAGCAATGGTAGAATATGGATTCGTGGCAGAAGCGGAAATTTTGGGATACGGCGTAAGCGCGCTTGATCCGTCGCGTATGGGCGTGGGACCGGTCTCTGCAATGAGTGCGGCATTAGAAAATGCAAAAATATCAAAAGAAAATATTGATATCTTTGAGATCAACGAGGCGTTTGCGGCAACCACTTTGGCGGTGCAAAATATTTTTGGAATTCCGGATGAAAAATTAAATGTCTACGGCGGAGCTATCGCTTTGGGGCACCCCGTGGGAGCCACCGGCACGATACTTGCAGTGAAAGCAATTAATATCTTGAAAGATTTAGGAAAAACTCGTGCAATGATTTCTCTCTGCGTGGGAGGCGGGCAAGGAATTGCGTTAATCATCAAAAACATACAAGGAGAGCAACATGCAATATCCAATTCTTAAAGTTGGTGTTGTCGGCGGCGGCACCATGGGCAGAGGCATTGCGGAGCTGATTGCCCGGGAAGACATACCGGTAATGGTAAAAGAAGTGAACGAAGACTTAATGCAGAAAACAGAATTCGCGATTGAAGAAAGATTTAGAGGCTGGTATGAAAAAGGAAAAATTGATCAGCGTAGATTGGAACAGCTCATTGAATTGGTTGATGTTACAGATAAAGCTGAAAAACTTTCCGATGTGAGCCTTTTGATTGAAGCCGTCCCGGAAAACATGAAGCTTAAAGAAAAAATTTTCCGGGAATTTGATTCGATTCTCCCTCCAAACATAATAATCGCCTCCAATACTTCTTCTCTTCCGATAAGCCGGCTTGCTGAAATGACCTCGCGTGAAGACAAAGTTGTAGGAATGCATTTTTTTAACCCTCCAACTCGAATGCCGCTGGTAGAAATTGTACGCGGAGAAAAAACTTCAGAAGAAACCTTATCTATTATTGAAGAATTCGCAAAATCCACACTTCGCAAAAAAACAATCAGAGTGAGAGATAGGCCAGGATTTTTAGTAAATTGCTTGCTCATGCCTTATTTGAGCGAAGCAGTCAGGGGCCTTGAAGAAACATATGTTTCCCCAAAAGAAATTGACAAAGTTGCTCAAAAATACGGTTGGCCAGTGGGACCCTTTATGCTGTTGGATTCAATTGGCATAGACACTGCGTATTCTGTAGCAAAATTTTTGGGAGAATCATACCCCCATAGAATACCTATTTCAAAATTTTTTGAAACAATGATTACTTTGGGAAGGCTGGGAGACAAAACGGGTACCGGATTTTATAGTGCATCGTTTGATGTTGAACCAATTGAAAATATTCTTTCAAAAATGTGCCCGCAGAGAAACCACGCGACTCCGGAAGAAATTTTTGAAAAAATGATGCTCGGATTTTTAAATGAGGCGACACTCGCCTTTCAAGAAAAAGTAGCATCCAAAGAAGACATTGAATTGGGAGCGGAAGCTGGCATTGGATGTCCCCAAGGCGGGCCATTGCATATCATCGATCAGATGGGAATATTAAATGTGATTACCAAATCAAATTTACTGGAGAAAAAATTTGGCGAGCGCTTTAAAGCGGCAGGGCTTTTATACAAAATGCATGAAGCGGATAAAACATTTTTTGCCTCGTGGTAAGCCAAAAGAACAGTCCAATGGACTGTTCTTTTTATTTGTGTTACGACTGAGATAGAAATTGACAAAGGATTACCATGAGCGTAGAATTGAAAATTTCTGAAAATATGGGAGTGCTCATACTGAATAACCCGCCATACCATGCGCTGACCATAGAGCTTCTCGAAGAACTCTGTTTAAAATTTAAAGAGGCGAGCGAAAATTCAGCAACAAAAGCATTGGTAATTACCGCTGCCCCCGGAATGTTTTTTTCCGCGGGAGCAGATGTGCGGATGATCCAGGAAGTTATTAATAAAAATAACCCCGAAGAGCTTCGCGCGTTACTTACTCGCCTTCATGAGATACTTTTGGAAATTGATAACTCCAGCAAGCCCATTCTTGCCGCCATTGACGGCGTGTGCTTTGGGGGTGGACTTGAATTGGCGCTCGCATGTAATTATATTATTGCTTCCCCCAAATCGATGTTTGCTTTTCCGGAAGTAACTCTGGGAATCATTCCCGGCCTGGGAGGAACTCAAAGATTCCGTAAAGTAGTCGGGTTGGATACCGCGTTTACCTATATTGTGTCGGGAAAACGTTTTGACGCCCAAGAAGCTTTTAATATACGATTGCTTGATTCTATTATTGAAGGAGATTTTATTGCGGGCGTTAAATTATTTGCCAATAAAGTGGTAACGGGAAGCGTAAAAAATAAACTGTACTTAATACCGCGGGATAAAGATGCTCGAATGTTTCGGCTGCGAAAAGAACTTTCCATAATCGCGCGGGGCATGCCAAAAACGACCGTTGAACTCGCGGCTTCAGCGTTATTTCTCGGAGCGGAAAAAACAAATATCTCTGAAGCGTTGAAAGTTGAAATGGGTTTTGTTGAAGAATGTTTCCAAACCCCGGAAGCCAAAGAAGGCATTGCCGCGTTTCTAGAAAAAAGAAAACCAAATT
>OBEQ012098328.1_pt1 | contig 32704 bp, 35 predicted proteins | sample 1670901 | NCBI WGS metagenome assembly OBEQ01 (sample SAMEA104232315, study PRJEB22302) | groundwater metagenome | biome: forest; feature: aquifer; material: groundwater | place: USA | collected 2011-08-07 | depth 5.4 m | reverse complement strand
TGATCAAATCGTTCCGTGACAGGGGCACAGAGGATATCTTTGATAGGGAAAACACAAGAGAAGCGCGTCAGACCTGTTCGCAACAAATCTGGCGCGTGGCACAACGAAAACTCGATCAATTAAATGGCGTCGTTTCGTTGGATTCGTTGAAAATTCCACCAGGAAATTTTCTGGAGCCTCTTAAAGATGATCGGAAAGGGCAGCACAGCATACGAATTAACGATCAGTTCCGCGTTTGTTTTATCTGGACTGATGATGGTGCAGAAAATGTCGAAATTACAGACTACCACTAAGGAGGTAGAAGATGGTTCGCATACCTAAAAATGGTCCGCCGACTCATCCCGGCGAAATGCTGTTGGAGGAATTTCTTAAACCACTGAACATGACGCAAAGTGAATTGGCGGAGAAACTCGGAGTTTCATATCCTCGTGTTAATGAACTGATTCACGGGAAGCGGGGGATAACGCCTGATACGGCACTGCGTTTGGAAAGACTATTTGGCATGGATGCTCAGTTTTGGCTTAATTTGCAGTTGGCATGGGATTTATATCATGTAACCCATTCATCAATTGCGAAGGAGATAAAGAAGATAAAAAGATTACATGCATTAGCTCACGTTTAAACCGTCGCTATTCAAAAAGTATCCCCACGGGCGGCTGCTTTCCGCAAATCGGCGGCTGCCGACTCATGCGCAAGTGGATTTGAGACGAACATCTGATCCCGGTTTCTTGCCCCGATTAGGCTAAATCTTGGGGGCACTTTGATCGTCTCCGTTAATATCTTTTGATATGTCGACAAGGGACGATATTTTTATGCGTTTGGCTGCTTTGAATTTATCGATATCGATCTCCTTAGATAAAAAGAACTTGAGGAGCGATTTCTCTTGGAACCTGCAAGTTTGTCCGATCCCAAGCAACAGCAGGTATTGTTGGGCGACCTTTTTGAAAAAAGACCCGGAGATCTTCCTTTGCACCGCAAGGTGCCTGATGGCATTTTCTGCTGTGTTATTGTGCCAAGGGATTGAGTCTAATTCGAGGAAAGTAAAAATGTTATCCCTATAGCGTTGAAAACGCTTTTGATATTTGGCGATCAATTCACAATTACTGGGTTCTTTGTCAATATTCTTCCGATAGAATCGGTCGACAGACTCGCCAAACTTGTTGAGATGCCATCTCTTTAACCCGTATTTCTCCTCCGCCTCAAAAATAGGGATCAGCAGATTCTTAACCTCGCCGACAAATGTTTCATATGCTTCGTTGTATGGATGACTCCAAAGGTCATCGTTGAGATCTCGGATGAGGTGTACCAAACATTTTTGTTGTCTGCATGTGACGGCATCGTAACCCCCATAGAAATCGGAAATCAGCACACCCTCATAGTCAGATAAAAAATCATGGACAATGGTCGCCTCTCGCGTATCAGTCATTCTGAAGACGACGTGCTTCCCGTCGGTAAACACCCAGACATAATGATTAGTCCCCTGAATGCTGATGAGCGTCTCGTCAACGTGGAGAAAAGGACTCTCCATGATACGCTGAATCGACAATTTCTCGGTCGCAGCATAGTACCCAGCAAAGTAATTGATGAAGTTGACCAGAGTACCTTCACTCGCGCTCTCATGAAATATCTCCTCCATTTCTTTGATGATAATGCTATAAGGAAGGCGGAGAACTATCCTGGCATATATTACCCAAGCCTGGAAAGCATGTCCAAAGAGTTACCTCCCAAGTGCCACAATCTTCGGCGGACGATGATGCTTTCCGCACTTCTGACAGTAACCTGTCGTGCCAATATATTTCGTCACAGTCTTTCTACATCCGCTTTTCGTGAAGCGCAGATCGATAATGAATTTCACGGCTAATTTCTTCAATTTCTTAAGGGATTCTCCCTTGTGCTTTGAACAGGTTCTTTTCTGTGCCACTTGAATGACAGTATGGGCTTTTGAAGGAACTATTCTTCGATAGGCTTGATGACCTTTCTGTGCGCCCATTTTCTTAACCTCAGTCTCTGTGGTGTTGCGTTGCGGCCGAATGTTGATGCTTTTTTTATCGTAGTCGGCATGGGCATATCCAATGATATTTTTTAATTCCTTGTGAATCTGATGACCAAGTTCTGTAGTATGCTGTTTTGGGTGGTCGACAAAATCAATATTCCTGTGCGTATCAGCACTTGCGATGATCCTTGAGAGTTCCTCCAGCAAAAACCATAACGACTCGCAGTCCTCTCGATTGTAAGTGACCAACATCTCTTGGTACTGTCTTTCCCCGGTCTCCTCCCAGCTATGTCGCCATACTAGGCTTTGGAGTCCAGACGCCTTAGGTACGGTCCAAGAGGCGCCGACGAGTTTCCCCAACTCCTTTAGATTATTTGACCTGGTTGGAAAATACACTTTGCCATAGATACTGGCATTCAGGTTGACCAAACGATTTCTGAGCGCCTCACAATCGGTATGATATTTTTGCGCCAGTCCATCAATCGCCCGTGGTTCATAACTCCCGTAGTGGTAAATAGGTGCTTCAGGATATCCACTCATCTTTTCAAGAGCTTCGGCCCAGATCCGATGTTCGTCTTCAGAAGTATTGGCCCAAAAAAAATGATAGGTGCGGTTCCCCTGCTCATTGATCAGAAGACCGATTAGGTAGTGAAAGTTTTGGTCTGGGATTCCTTCGATATCAAGAAACAATTCCACTTCACGCCTGAGTAGTGTAGGGAGTTCTTGAATATATGTTTTCCCTGTTCTGAGAGCTAACGCTTGCAACTCAACCTTGAAAGATACTGGAGCGTTGGTCTGTCGCTTCCGTCTGCGCCTCGGCTTGAAGGCATAGGAAAGTTGCGTGACTGTAAAGATGCATTTCTTGTGATACTGTCGAATTGTTTTGGGCGTGATACGATCCAACAGACTTAGGTCGTCATCCTTTTCTGCTTGCTCTAAACAGCCCTTCCTAAATTGGCAAATCGGGCAACGCTTATTCAAAATCACTGGCGGAGGCGTGTCTGGTGCACTGCCTGTCCATTGTCTCAATGCCTTGATTATCGGCATTAGTGTTCGGTTGGCGGATTCCATTCCCACTTTATGAGCTTGGCCATCCGCGCCCACAATTGTTCCAGCCGTAGGTAACTTATTTTGTAATTGCCCAAGCACATATCCAACAAACAAGAGGGCTATCTTCTGTTCTTTCGTAACCCGATGTGTGCCAACAATGCTTATCGGTTCGTAACTATGACTGCCGAAAGATGAACTACTATGCACTTTCGTGAGCACGTCACATTCAGCTGCTAAATCGTGCAACCTGAGCGGAACGTCCAAAAGGACATCCTCGCCGATTGAGAGGGCAGCAGCGTTCCCGGCGCTCACACCTGGATGTTCTTGCTCGATTAGATTCAGATGTTTCAGTCGGTTTCGACGTGTAAGTTCTTCAATCAAATGCTCGTACTCATGTGGCATTCCCTGACCTTCCGAGGAAAGAAGAAGAAATGCTTTCCTATGGCACTGCGAGTATGCAACAACAGCTTCAGGAGTAATAATTGTCGTCTTCAATAAGCCTCCCGCGAATCTTCTTCATGGACCCCAAACGGACAGTGTTTTATTCGTAAGTTCCAAGGCGTTATAGATAGAACATATTGAATTGCACTATCGAAATTGAATATAACGTAATAGTATAGGGGTTGTAAATTGTTCATGTTCCTTACTGAAGGCCCGCTGCCTACACATGATGGGAAGGTATATATCCCAGCGTTATTCAAGGTTCCCTTCGCTAATTCTTAGTTTGGCTTATCCTGCTTTTTATCAACTTGTAGGTACTTTTTCCCAAGCTTTGCCGTTTTGAGACATACAGCCAGATTGATTCTTTCGTCTTGAAGTTATCATTGTAAGCGATAGGTCTTCGGCGGTGAGTATAGGGCGTACTTCTTGCCGGCTAAGCCCTCTCGATTTTGCGAAGTAGGAACAGTAAGAAACAGATTCAAGAAATCGAAATTAGAGCGGACTTCAGGAAGTAGTATGGAATCTGCATACCGCAGAATGACTGGTTGATGAGGAAAGGCGCTGCCTCTAAATGCGGGCCGGCCCTTTTATACTATCGCCGCAGGTCCGGCCCCCGAGTGCCGTCAAAAAATTGTCTTAGGCAGTATGACGAAGCGATCCGCGCAGGGTTTTTCTAAGCGGCGATAGTTGAGAGAGATCATAGGCAGTTTGTATGTTCATCCACGCCTGGGCCGATGTACCGAAAACAATTTCAAGCCTGAGGGCCATTTCAGGCGTAATAGCGCCATGCCCATTGATGATCTTTGATATCGTCTTACGGGCCACGCGGCGCGGTCCTCTTGCGAAACAATCCGTCCAGTCTTTAAAATGGTCTATGGCAACAATAAAGGTTCTTCCTGTCGACGTAAGAAATAAGATAGCCGCCGGAGAGGTGATAGAGCGGCCGGCCTCTGTGGTAAAGGAACTTATCGAAAACTCTATCGACGCCGGAAGCACTGAGATCAGGATCGAAGTGCTTGCAGGCGGTAAGAGGCTGATAAAGGTCTCTGATAACGGCTCGGGGATGGAAAGGGAGGACGCCATCCTCTGTTTTGAACGTCATGCGACCAGCAAACTTTCGGGAGAAGACGACCTCTTTAATATAAGGACACTCGGCTTCAGGGGGGAGGCGCTGCCTTCGATCGCATCGGTCTCGAAGGTAAAGCTTGTAACGGGGCTGAAGGGAGCCCATGCCGGTATCACCGTGGAACTTCACGGCGGTGAGATAAAGGAGGACAGGGAGTCTTCTTTCTCCGGTACATCAATGGAGATAAGGGAACTCTTTTTTAATATACCCGCACGAAAAAAATTCCTCAAGTCGACCACCACTGAGGTCCTTCATATTATTGATGTCGTCACAAAAGAGGCGCTCTCTCATTGCGGCATACATTTCATGCTGCTCACCGAAGGCCGCGAGACGATGCTCCTGCCTAAGGCGTCAGGCATCAGGGAGCGGATAATGCAGATATACGGGGAAGAGTTTGCCGGTGGACTTGCCGAGGTTTCTGCGGCGCAGAAAGGAATGGGGCTGCAGGCCTTTATTTCGAAGTCCGGCAGCTTCAGAAACAGCAGGTCCCATCAATTCATATTCATCAACGACCGTCCCATAAAAGACCGGTCCCTTTCCCATGCGGTTTACGGCGGGTATGAGGGCACACTCCCGAATGATAAACATCCGATATTCTTTCTATTCCTGGAACTGGACCCTCAAAGGGTCGATTTTAATGTACACCCTGCGAAGCGGGAGGTGAGGTTTGAGGAAAAAGAGATGATCTACAGGTTCGTAAATGCCCATGTGAGGGAGACCGTGAAAAGCGAGAGGAAGGATTTTACAGGGCCTTTTCTCGAACCTCCCGGCGGCAAAGAAGAAAGATTTCAGTCAGTTTATCCCTTATCCTCATCTCCTCTTTTGCAGGGGACCATGGTATCCGAAAATACAGAACTCGCGTACAAACCGGAGCTGCCGTTTATCTATCTCGGCGACACGTTCATCGCGCTTTCCGGCAAGGGCGGGCTGACCCTTATAGACCACCACGCTGCACACGAAAGGGTGCTTTACGAGCGGCTTCTGAGGAGCGTAGGGTTGCAATCCCGTCATCTTTTGTTTCCTCAACAGGTGAAGCTTTCTCAAGGGGAGTACAAGATATTGCTCGAAAATAAAAGTCTCTTACAGGAAATGGGCATTGAGCTGGATGATTTCGGGCACGATACGATCGTCATCCGCTCTGTCCCCCACGATCTGGGCGAAGCTGATTTAAGAGGGGTGCTTTCAGATGCAGCTTCAGTCTTTATCGGAGAACCCCGCGGAGGAATGTCCCTTAAGGAGTCGCTTGCCGCGAGGATCGCCTGTCACAGTTCTGTCCGCGGCAGGGAGATATTAAACCGTGAAGAGGTTTCGGGTCTCCTTGCGGACCTTGAACAGACAGAGCATCCCGACCAGTGCCCGCATGGAAGACCCACAAGGATCTTTTATTCCCTCGACGACTTGAAGAAGATGTTCAAGAGGAAATGAAGAAGGTCATCATCCTCCTCGGGCCGACAGGGGTCGGCAAAACAGGCGCCTCGATATTGCTTGCCCAGGCCCTTGATACCGAGATAATCAGCGCAGACTCGATGCAGATTTACAGGGGGATGGACATCGGGACCTCAAAGCCTTCGGAGGCGGAAAGGGCGGCAGTTAAACACCATATGATAGATATTGCCGATCCCACCGGGCCTTATAGTGCGGGCGAGTATATAAAGAAGATTGCCCCGATCATTGAGGACCTCCAGGCGAGGGGGAAGGTGCCGCTTATCGTCGGAGGAACGGGGCTCTATATCAAGGCCGTCACGCGAGGCATGTTCAGCGGCCCTTCCGCGGACTGGGACCTGAGGGAGGAACTTCTTTCGGCCGAGGGTGTGGAACAGGGCTTCCTTTACGAATATCTTTTGAAAGTCGATCCGGACGCTGCTATGAGAATCGAACGTAATGACACGAGGCGGATCGTGAGGGCGTTAGAGGTCTGTCTTAAGGGTAAAGACAGGATGTCTGTTCTTCAGGAGAGGCTTACAAGGCCCCTTCCCTACGACTTCATAAAGATCGGTCTTACGAGAATAAGAGAGGAACTCTACACGATGATAGATCATCGGGTCGACCGCATGCTTGAAGAGGGGCTGTTAGAAGAAGTGAAGGAACTCGTCACAAAGACGCCGGACAGGACCCCTTTACAGGCGATCGGATATAAGGAGATCATATCCTGCATAAGGGGCGATATTTCGATGGATGAGGCGGTCAGGCTCGTCAAGAGGAATACGAGGAGATATGCCAAAAGGCAGTTTGCGTGGTTTAAAAAAGAAGAAGGGATCAAGTGGATAGAAGTGACCGGGATATTTAAAAGTAAGGACATTTTCAGGGAAATAATGAAAGCGCTTGAATAATTAAGAAAAATAATTTATGGTAAATGAAAACTATGAAAGAAAAAAACATACAGAGATAGGGGGGTAGGGGATGACCACTAGCAAGAGCCAGAGTCTCCAGGACAATTATCTGAACCAACTCCGGAAGGACAAGATACCGGTTGTGGTCTATCTGACGAACGGTGTGCGTTTGAAAGGAGTGGTAAAGGCATTCGATAATTTCGTCATCCTTTTGAAGGAGGCGACCCAGCAGCTCGTCTACAAGCATGCGGTCTCCACTATCGTGCCTGAAAGGGACATAGACACCAGGTTTGAAGACCAGCAGTGAGCACAGGAACCCGGTCCCGACAGTAGACATTATTATAAAATACGTGGACGGTATTATTTTGATCAAGAGGAAGAACCCTCCCGAGGGCTGGGCCCTTCCCGGCGGATTTGTCGATTATGAGGAGACCCTTGAGGACGCTGCGGTCCGGGAGGCGAAGGAAGAGACGGGGCTGGACGTGAGGCTGGTCCGGCAGTTTCACAGCTATTCAGACCCGCACCGGGATCCGAGACGGCATACCATATCAACGGTGTTTTTGGCCGAGGCAGAAGGAGAATATGCGGCCGGAGACGATGCGGCAGCAATAGGCGTTTTCAGCGGACTGGACCTGCCTGATAACCTGGCCTTCGACCACAGGCAGATTCTCGAAGATTACATTACAGGGAGGTATTGATAAGATGCTCAAGGTGATGCGTCATCACGCAAAATACTTTTATGTGCTCTTTTTCATCGTGATACTTTCGTTCGTTTTCTGGGGCGTGGGCACGGTGGACAAGTCAGATAAGGGTAATGTCGTAGCGGAAGTAGGAAAATACAAGATAACGGGCGAAGAATACTGGCGGACGTATGACAGGATGTTCAATTTCTACAGAGATATGTACAAGGACAAATTCGACGAAGAGATGCAAAAGAAGCTCAGACTTAAGGAAGGAGTTCTGTATTCGCTTGTCGATAACAGGGTGCTCCTTATCGCGGCCAAGGAAAACGGGATTACGGTAACGGACGATGAGCTGAATGAGGCGATAAAGAACGAGCCTGCGTTCATGAAGAACGGGTCGTTTGACAGCGAGGTCTACCAAAACAGGCTAAGACTGATGAGGCTCACTCCCGAGGCTTACGAGGCCGCAAGAAGACAGGAACTGACCCTGGCAAAAATGAGGCGGCTTATCGAACTGGCGGCGTCTGTCCCTTCTTCAGAGGAACTTGCGAAGGTCTCGGCATCCGATGAGCAGAGCACGAAGGCGCTGCAGGACGCGATGATAGAGAATGCGAAGACGGCGGCATTGAGGACTTATATCGAAGGGATGAAGAGGGGGCTGAAGATCAAGGTCTACACGGACCGTGTATCGTGAACCAAAAAGCCCCGAAGGATCTCGGCTGGCTGAGACGCATATCAGCCTTTGCGCCTTCGAGGATCATTCTCACCGCGAACAATTACCGCGTATTCGACGACCTCGAAGGAAATGGCAAGACTGCCGCAGCGCTTTCGAAGAGGATCGGGACTGAAGGAAGGGCGACCGAACTCCTCCTTAACAGCCTTGTCTCCATAGGGCTCCTGGAAAAGAAAGACGGGAAGTACAGGAACGCGACGGTGGCGTCGCGGTATCTCGTAAAGGGGAAGCCTGATTACCAGGGAGATATCCTGAAGCACAATAATATCCTCTGGGACAACTGGTCCGGTCTGGACATCGTAGTAAAAACAGGACGGCCTTATAAGAAATCGCACGATCACGAATCGTTCATCCTCGGGATGCACAACCTTGCCCTGCAAAAGGTAAGGGGAGTTCTGAAGAACCTCTACTTAAAGGGCATGAAAAAGGTGTTGGACCTCGGTGGCGGACCAGGTACCTATTCAATCGCTTTTGCCAAGAAAGGGATGGACGTGACGCTCCTCGATTTTCCCGATACCCTCAGGATCTCAAAGAGGGTGATCGCTGCAGCCGGAGAGGAAAAGAATATAAAACTTCTTTCCGGCGATTTCATGAAAGATGAGCTTGGCAGCGGGTACGATATGATTTTTATTTCACAGATCTTTCATGCCTATGCCGCTGATGAGTGCATTTCGCTGCTCAAGAAGTGCCGCGCCTCGCTGAACAAGGGGGGACGGGCGGTTGTCCAGGAATTTTATCTTGACGAGTCGAGGACCTATCCCATTCAGGGTGCGGTATTTGCGATCAATATGCTGGTGAACACTCCGAACGGCAGGACCTATACTCCGAATGAAATGTCTTCCTGGATGAAAAAGGCCGGTTTCGGGGGCATAGAGAAAAAGGTCCTTGACGAAACAGTATTGATTACCGGTACTAAGAAGTAGAGTTGGTTTGCACTTATCACTAATTCCGGAGTAGTCCAACCGTCGTCAAATCTTTACATATGAATATTTCTGTCATTCCGGAATCTTTCCCTGTAGGGGCAACCCCGTGTGGTTGCCCTTCCTCGGCGGCTTCTCCTTTTCACTATTCACTACTCACGTTTGTCTTGGGGATACTTAAGGAGACTGCTTATGGCAAGGCCGATAAAGGGCAGGACCGTTATCGATTTCAGCGCGGCCGGGACCCCGTAGTGGTCGGCGAAAACCCCGAGTATTGTTACCCCTACTCCCCCCGTGCCGATCGCAAAACCGACCATCAGCCCGGATGCGATCCCAAGATTGCCCGGAAGGAGTTTCTGCGCCATAACTATCGTGACGGTAAAGGAAGAAATGAGAACCATCCCGATTGTCCCGAGGACAAGGAACAGCAGATATCCCTTTACGGAAAATATGAGAGGCAACAGGAGTGACGTGCAACCAAGTGAAAAGACGAGATACCGCTTATGTCCCCACCTGTCCGCTAAAGGGGAGCCCAGCAAGGTCCCTGCAACTCCTCCGAGGAGAAAAACGGAAACGAGTTTTCCGGCATAAATAGGGTCGCCCTTGAGATAGTCTATATAATAAAAAGGGATGTACGTGGTAAGGCCGGCATGTGTCCATGACCTTATGACGACGGTCAAGATGAGAAAAACCAAAGAGACGGTCGCGCCTTTCGTGATCCCCTGATTTTCCTCTCTCTTGGGGCCTCTCTCCGTCTTCGGGATTGCGAGGGTCTTCCAGAAAAAAATGACCGCAGTCAGGAAAAAAAGCGAAGGGATAATCATCGCAGGAAGAGAGGACAACCCGAAATGGGTGATGAGGTATATGGAAAAGACAGGGCCGAGGGCGAACCCCAGGTTACCTCCCACAGAAAAGACGGACATCCCTGTGGCTGCTCTCTGTCCCGTGAAATAGTAAGCGGTCTTGAACCCCTCGGGGTGGTAAGAGGCCACGCCGAGGCCGCTGACCACAACAAGAGCCAGGATAAGCGGATAACTCGACGGAAAGGACAGCAATGAAAACCCGATACCCGCGACGAGGCAGCCAAGGGGAAGCAAGAGGGGCTTTTCCTCTTTATCGGAAATATACCCGAAGAGTGGCTGAATGACCGAAGAGGTGAAGTTCGATGCGAGCATGACAAGGCCGGCCATCGCATATGACAGCGAGAGCTTTGCCTTCAGAAAAGGCAGTATTGCCGGCAACGCCCCCTGATAGATGTCTGTGGAGAGATGCCCGAGGGAGAGGAGGATAAGGACCTTGAGGTCGAACTTTCGCATTAAGAGATATCGACGGCAAGAGAAGATTTTTTTGCACTACTTTTCATGCATTAAAAATAAAGTGTTTGTGGTTCATATTGTTACCTATTCGATAATGAGATGTGAGAGTCCCGCTTCGGCCAACAGTTTGACGCATGATTCGAAGTTTTCAGTCGGCACTAGGAACATGACTCCTTCTTTGGGACTGCCGAAAAGTATGTCGAAAACGCCTTCCTGGGAAAGAGGCGTAATATCGAAGGTATAATCCATGCCCGCCCCATCGAGCGCCTTCTCTATCTCTTCAGCCTCATGCGGAGTTGAGGCCAGACATAGAGGGGCAAGCTCTTTCCCCTGAAATTCTTCCGGAATTTTTCGAGCCATGTTTGCTCCTATTTTTATCCCTCCATTACCGACAGTTACCTTAACACGTCCTCCCCAGTTTCTATGGGATGCATGACTTTCGTCCGTACTTCCCCGCAAAACAAAATTACTTCTGATTCACGATAGAAATAAGAGTATCGTTATTTTTTTTCGATGGCAGGCCCGACGGTCTTTTCGCCCCGGTCTTCTGCGTACCGGGAGACCCTGTACCTGGAATGGGCGGAGCCCTTATCCCCTCTTATCCACTCCTTCGGCCCCGTCAGGAACACTTCGTAAATCCACAGCTACGGCAGACCGCGCACCCTCCCTCGTGCTCGACCGCTCCGCCGCATTCGGGACACTGCCCTATGCGCATTACATTGCCGTGGCCGTTGCCGCCATGGCCGTTTCCTTTTTCGCCCCTCTCGAGATATTTTTCCAGGGCCTTTGCGATCGCGTCCGAACAGGAGGTTATCTTGCCGCCGTTTGTCCATGTCTGCTCATGGCAGGTGATGCCCTTGAGCTGGCTGATTATTACCTCGGGTTCTATATTGGAGCGGAGTGCGAGGCTTACGAGTCTGCCGATAGCCTCTGCCTGGCTTGCGGCGCATCCCCCAGCCTTGCCCATATGGGTGAAGAGCTCGAAGACCTGGCCGTTCTCGTCTTCATTCACAGTTACGTATATGTTGCCGCAGCCGGTCTTCATCCCCCTTGTTTCGCCCTTGATGTTTTCAGGCCTTTTCCTCGGCACGATCTTCATCCGGTCGGACCGTGTGGGCTCCGCCTCATCTTTCTTGGTCTTGCCTGTGGAGAGCACCTGCTCTTCCCTCGAACCGTCCCGGTAGACAGTGACGCCCTTGCAATTGAGCTTATAGGCGAGCATGTATGCGTCCTCCACGTCTTTGGGTGAGGCGTCATGGGAGAAGTTGACAGTCTTCGAGACCGCGTTGTCGACATACTTCTGGAAGGCGGCCTGCATGGCAATATGCTCCATCGGTGTAATGTCATGGGCGGTAACGAAGACAGCCTTTACATCTTCGGGTATCTCGGAGAAGTCGTGGAGGGAGCCGCTGTCTGCGATCCTCTCCATGAGATCTCTCGACCAGAAGCCGCGCTCTTTCGCGATCTTTTCGAAATAAGGGTTGACCTCGAGAAGTTTTGTTCCCTCCATTACGTTCCGTACAAATGATACGGCAAAGAGCGGCTCTATGCCCGAAGAGCAGGCAGCGATAATCGAGAGCGTTCCCGTAGGCGCTATCGTCGTTACGGTTGCGTTTCTTAAACGCATTTTCCCGTCGAATATACTGCCCTCATAGTTCGGGAAGACCCCCCTCTCTTCGGCGAGTGCGGCCGACGCGGTTTTGCCTTCCCTCTGGATGAAACCCATTACATCTTCTGCGAGGCGTATCGCTTCGTCGGAGTTATAAGGGATATTCATCTGGATGAGCATGTCGGCCCACCCCATTACGCCCAGGCCTATTTTCCGGTTCGATTTGGTGACCTCGTCGATTTTCTTAATCGGATATTTGTTTATGTCTATGACGTTATCGAGGAAATGGACCGCTTTCCATACGATCCCCTTCATCTTCTGGTAGTCGACAGTGCTGTCTTTGACCATCATTGCGAGGTTTATCGATCCCAGATTGCAGGACTCGAACGGCAGAAGCGGCTGCTCCCCGCAGGGATTAGTTGACTCGATCCGGCCGATCTTCGGCGTGGGGTTCGACTTGTTGATCCTGTCGATGAAGACAATGCCGGGCTCCCCGTTTTTCCATGCGTGGGTTATGATCCGGTCGAAGACCTCCTTTGCCCTCAGGCTCCGCACCACCTTCTTCGTTCTCGGGTTTATGAGGTCGTATTCAGAGTCCTCCTTCACGGCCCGCATGAATTCATCGGTGATAGCGACCGAGATGTTGAAGTTATTGAAGCATGCGTTATTGTCCTTTGCGGTAATGAAATTAAGGATGTCGGGGTGGTCAACACGCAGTATCCCCATATTGGCCCCGCGTCTTGTGCCGCCCTGCTTCACCGCCTCCGTCGCGGCATCGAAGACCGTCATGAAGGAGATAGGTCCGGAGGATATGCCCTTTGTAGACCCGACGATGTCGCCGCTCGGCCTCAGAGTGGAAAAGCTGAACCCTGTACCTCCTCCGGACTTGTGAATTATCGCCGTGTTTTTCACCGCATCGAAGATTGACTCCATAGAGTCCTCAACCGGCAGGACAAAGCATGCTGAGAGCTGGCCGAGTCTCCTTCCTGCGTTCATAAGCGTTGGGCTGTTGGGAAGAAAGTCGAGGGATGTGACCATGGCATAGAACTCTTCCTCAAGGAGTGCAACGTCGTCCTCTGATTTCCTGTATTTCAAATCTGCAGAGGCAATCGTTCTGGCTATACGCCTGAAGAGCTCTTCGGCGGTCTCGACAACTTTTCCCTCCTCGTTCTTTTTCAGGTACCTCTTTTCGAGAACCTTCAGCGAGTTGGACGTGAGGTTGATTTTAGAAGAAAAAGAAGTATTCATGTCTTGTCCCCCGATCTCCTGATAGTTTTATTGTATCATTTTATAAAATGGATGGCTTACAACAATTTGTATAGTTTAAAGAATTAAACCACAACATATTGTGCATGTCAAGATAAAAAAAAAGAAAAAATCAACCATTTGATTTTTAATAATTTTTCCGGTGAAGTACCTGTTTATTATTTGTCAATTCAAAAATCACGGACGATCATGTATTATAATCAATGACCGGAAAAGGTCGCCAGCGATGAAAATTACCGTTATATTTTTGAGTGTCCTGCTCATCTTCTCCCTCATAACGTATTTCTTTGTTAAGGAAGTGATGATCGCCCAGCCGGTAATCTGTAAATATTGCCATTTCATCTCTCCCTATTACAATAAATGGGAAAGGTCGACTCATAAGAGGGTGCCATGTCTGCAATGTCACGAATATGGCCCCCTGAACGCAATCTCGGGTCAGCTCCGATTTATGGCGGGCACCTATAATCCCAGGCCGCTTACGAATGTGCCCGATTCAAAGTGTCTCCAGACAGGGTGCCATCAGATGCGATTGATAGAATCCAAGGTGATTATTACACGGTGGAAGATCATCTTCGATCACAAACCCCATTTCACTCAGCGCCGCAGGGGAATAAACCTACACTGCCGCAGCTGCCACTCAGATATTGTCCAGGGTGAGCATATGAAGGTCTCGATGAACGTCTGTTTCCTCTGCCATCTGAACATCAGAGACGCTGCCGAACACAGAAAACGATGTACCGCCTGCCACAATGAACCGAAGGTAACAGTCCAATACAAAGGGGTTCCCTTTAAACACACCAGACCGCTCGAAAAGGGTTATTTGTGCATCAGCTGTCATACATCGGTCAGGCTCGGTGAAGGGACTGTTCCGAAAGAGAGGTGTTTCTTCTGCCATGTCGACCGGACTGAAAAATTCAAGGACGCTGAATTCGTACACAGGCAGCATGTCACAAAAAAGCAGATATCCTGCTTCTTCTGTCATGAGCTCGTTGAACACGGAAACCTTAAGATCGAAAACGTTGAAAAGATATTACGGGACAGGGAACCGGAAAAGCAAGGGACAGACATGCGATCTCCGGACGATTGTCGTAACGAAATGGGAGATGGGACCGGAGCGCACTCCTAATCGAAGAGGCCGGTGAGGGCGTTGGCACTTTCTTCTATATTCTTGGTTATGTTTTCCTGGGTTTCTTTGAATTTATGCAATTCGTCGGCTATGTTCAGGGACGCTAGTATAGCTGCCTTTAAGGGTGATATACCCGGCGAGGCATTATAGACCTCTTTAAGCTTCTCATCGACGAAGGAAGCCAGCCCTTTTATATAGTCTTCCGGCGCGTCTCCCTTTATCGTATATTTCTGACCCAGTATGGTGACCTCGATACTCCCCATATTCGCCTCAGATCTCTGTTGTTTCGAGTTCGTTTAAGAGCTCTTCCAGTTGGCTGCCTATAGAGCTTTTTTCTGATTTCAACGACTCTACCTCCTGGTTCTTTTCGTCCAGGAGCGCTTCGAGCTTCTTTATCTTTCTTTCGAGGTTCGTCTTTTCTTCCTTCAACGCCTTTACACGTTCTACTGCGGCGGTGATTTTTTCCTCAAGATTTTTCAGTCTATCCAATGGCCGGACCTCCCTGTAAATTTGTGAAGAATCTCTTTTTGTTTTTTCCTCGGATTCTTCTCCATGGGTATCATCATCAAATAGGGTTTTTCCCCATTCCATTTTCATAAAATACCAGAAGTAAACCTTCTCTGTCTACACGCCGGACCCGAGACATCATGCGGAAGGTTCCTTTCTAGTCCTTGTCCCGCCCGCTACCTCCGCCGCTGAGCATCCTTTCTATAGAAGGCAAAAGCTTTATCTTTACAACTACTTTGCCGTCCTTGATCCTGTAATCCGTGTCAAGGGCATCGTCAATTCCGAAGACAAAAGGAAGATAAAGGGGCCTGACCTCGAACCCGAGCGTATCTCCCTTTGCATCGAAAAGTCTGCTCAACTGGGCCCTGTGAAATGCGGTGTGACAATTTACAAACTTTTGAGCCTGGTCCAGGGCGTCTTTTGCCGGCACACCTTTTATTACGCGGTAATTAAAATCAGGGGCATACGGCTCGAAGACATACGGCCCATCTTCCTTTGCAAGTATAGCGATCGTTTCAAAATCGTCGTAATAAGTACAGCCATACAGGATAAGGTCAAAGCTTCCTGTCAGGTCGCTGCCCGCGGCTGTTTTCATATCCAGGCGGTTGCCCAAGGCGCAAGAATTTGCGACAAGCGCTACGGCCACGACTGACAAAAAGAGTATTATTCTTAATCTGCTCTTCATATGTATAGTATAGCTCTTTTTGCAGGCAGGCACTAAGGCATGAGTTCCCGGAAATCGCCGAGTGACGGGAACTCCTCGGAATTGCCCGGTTCCAGCCTCGAACTCGAAAACGACTTATAAAGGATATATCTTATCCCGAATTTTTTTGCCGCCTTCAGCACTGCCTTGGTGTCGTCGATGAACAGGGACCGCTCCTTCTCGAAGCCGAGCCGTTTTTCGGCCTTTTCCCAAAACTCCTGCATCTCCTTGGGATAGCCTATTTCAAAAGACGTCACTGTTGCGTCAAAATACCTTCCTATCCTGGTCTTCTTCAGTTTTATATCGAGGACCTTATAATGGGCGTTTGTCAGGAGAAAGACCTTCTTTTTGCGCCGTTTCAGCATCTTCATGAATTCCTCCACATGGGGATGGACCTCGATGAGATGTTTGATCTGCTCTTTAAGGGCGGAGATGTCTATATCAACCTCCCGGGACCAGAAGTCTATGTCCGTCCAGTTCAGGGTGCCTTCGTGTTCCTTATATTTCAGGAGCAATTCTTCCTTTGCCCTGCCGAAGGTGATGTTTTTTTTCTCGGCATATCTCTCAGGAAGAAGGTGTTCCCAGAAATAGTCGTCGAAGTACTTGTCGAGCAAAGTTCCGTCCATGTCGAGCAGGACGTACTTGATCCGATTTAACGGTACGAGTTCTTTTGACATGACATGCTTTCAGAATAATGACGCAGCAGGCCGGGAAGCCTTGTCTTAGGGTTATAATTTTCCTTTTGTCGACGGCACGCCTTTTACGCGCGGGTCGATCTCGACCGCCTGTCTCAACGCCCTGCCGAGCGCCTTGAATACCGCCTCAGTTATGTGATGGGTATTCCTGCCGTAAGGGACCGATACATGCAGCGTGGTCCCGGAGTGGCTGACGAAGGCCTGGAGAAAATCTTCGACGAGGTCGGGATCGAAATCTTTGAGTTTGCTTTTCTTCGGAAATTCTACCTTGTAGACGAGAAAGGGCCTGCCGCTCATATCGAGGTTTACCGCGGCGAGAGATTCGTCCATCGGCACCGCGGCCTGACCGTAACGGCGTATCCCTCTCATGTCCCCCAGCGCCTGCTTCAGCGCCTTGCCAAGGACTATCCCCGTGTCTTCAACAGTGTGATGGTCGTCGATCTCAATGTCCCCCTTCGCCTTTATTTTCAAGTCGATAAGGCCATGCTTGGACATAAGAGAAAGCATATGGTCGAGAAAGGGGATAGAAGTATCTATCGCGTAACTGCCTGTGCCGTCCAGGTTTATCTCTACCTTTATGTCTGTCTCTTTGGTCCTTCTTTCAACCGAGATTTTCCTCATTTCAGCACTCCTTCCAAAGCAGCGGATATCATAGCTCGATTTTCCTTAAAGCCCCTAAAAAGGCGGTATTTTCTTCAGGACTGCCGACGGTCACCCTCAGGCATCCGCCGACCACGTCCTTTATATTCCTCACGAGGATTCCCCTTTTAATAAGTGAGTCATAAACATTGTCCGGGTCCCTCACGGAAAACAGGATGAAGTTCGCCTCGGAAGGAAAAGGCCTGATCCCTTTTATCTTCTCCATCTCTCTAAAGAGCCTCTTTCTTTCGGAGATGATCTCCTTTACGGAAGAGTTCAGCTGTTTTTTCTGCTTCAGCGCTGCGATTGCCACCGACTGCGAGAGAGAATTGACATTGAACGGAAGCCTTACCTTATTGACCTCCTTTACTATTGCCTGATCGGCAATAAGAAAGCCGGTCCGCAAGGCAGCAAGGCCGATCTTGCTCAGCGTCCTCATGATAGCGAGGTTTTCGTAGTCCTTTAAAAGAGGGAGGAAGCCTTTTTTACCGGCGAAAGGCTGATACGCCTCGTCGACTACGACGATGCATTTCGATCTTTCGATAATGTTGAATATTTTTTCCGCAGAAAAGCAGTTGCCGGTCGGGTTGTTGGGACTGCTCAGGAAGATAAGTTTCGGTCTGTTTCTCTTGATCGCGGCAGTCATCTTTTCCAGGTCGAGATCGAACTCCCTGTCCAGGGGGATCCCGATATTTTTTTCACCGAGCGCCTGAGCGATAATTCCATACATCGAAAAAGTCGGGACAGGATAGAGGACCGGTCCCCCAAAGGTGGCGATGAGGTAGTAGATCAGTTCGTCCGAGCCGTTACCCTGCAAGATTGTATCTTTATTTACGCCGAGGTCTTTCGCAAGAAGTCCTCTCAGTATCTTGGCTTCGGGGTCGGGATACCTGTTTGTCTCGAGTCCGCCTACTGCCTTTAACGCACTGCTGAAGCCATAAGGGCTTTCATTTGCATCGAGCTTTATCCTGCAGGGTATCTCCTTCGCATTATATGCCCTGAGACGGGACACCTCTTTTTTTACAAGCCTGCTGATATTCATCGCGGCATTATATCACAAAAGCGCATACTTCTCCCAAATGTGGGCAGTGTCATAATTTACGACACTACCCAAATGTGGGCAGCGTCAAAATAAAGACGCCACCCAAATTCCCGGGCTGTGGCGATATGCCGGAAATTGTTATAGAATATAAACAAGACTGCTACAGAAACGGAGGATATGATATGAAGATACCGGTTGTTGATTTCGAGGCATGCGAAGGGTGCGGCACCTGCGAAGCCATATGTCCTGATGTCTTTAAGGTAAAAGAGGACGGCAAGGCGTATGTGATAAACGCGAAGGGGTGCGAGACCTGCAACTGCCAGGAGGCTGTCGATTCATGTCCGGTCGAATGCATAAAATGGGAAGAAGCCTAACAGGGACCTGGTAAGCCTGCTGTAATCGGCAGGCTTAAGCATCCGGCTGTGCTTTTGCCTTATTTTTTTGGGCTGCCGTATCCAAGACGAAATTTATCCAGATGAGATTAAAGACGTCTCCGTAATCTCTCAGATAATCCCTCATCTTGCCTGAGGCATCGACATTTTTTATGTACCTCTTGAACTGTTTGTTGACAGAAGTGAGCACGTCTTCCTTTTTGTCCGAAGTGTACGGATAGACGCATCCGCTCATGACAGTGTTGCTGTCGAGGTTCAGGAGCCTCGTCGCAAAGATATCGCCTTTTTTCAGCCCCCTTGTGAGGTTCTTGTTGCGAAGTGAGAATTCTCCTTCCAGCAGAAGGTCTTTAATGAGGACCCGTTTGTCTTTCGAAACGGAGAGCACTTCGTAAAGACTCAACACCGATCCTTTTATCTTTCTGATAATGTCCAGCTCTTCATCTTTCAAATCCTTGTTGTCCCTGACGTAGAGGTCCAGAAAAGTCTCCTTCTCCTCGTTCACCTTGTAATCGAATATAAGCCAATCTTCGAAATTGATAAACCCCAGTTCGAGGGCGGTGCCGCTCAGAAATTCGTCAGGGGAGTGTTCGTCCCAAAAAAATGTATATGCCTTGTCGATAGCTTCTGCGTGGTTTGCCCTTATCCAATGTATGATCGACTGAAACAACTGCGACTCAAGATCCTCTTCCTTACCCATTTCATCTGTCTCCTTTAAAATTTTGAATATTTTAACATTAACTTTAGGGCAAGGGATATCTCAACTTCAGGGCCTTTTGTCAGTCTTTGCCCGAAGTTGACAATAGTCCGGCGTATAGATTAAAAAGATATATGAGGGACGCCAGAGAATCGGTTCAGCCTGCCGGAAAGAAAAGCCTCCAGGTGCAGTGCCCGCGGTAACCGGAAAGACCCCATGTTGATCATCACCGGCACGGGGAGGTGCGGGACTGCTACCTTTGCCAGGATGTTTGGAGGCCATCACGAATTCCGGGTGCAATATCTATTCGATAAATATTTCCTAAAAGCGGACCCCTTCTCAGACCCCTTCCGGAGTATCCAAAAAAGGATCGAGGCGATGCTCGATCTTCACCAGGGGATAGACCGCGGGACCTTCATCGATTCATCGAATCTCTATATATATTTTATCGATGCCCTGTACACGCTTGACCCCTCTACGAGGGTAATTCTTTTAGTGAGAAACGGGAAAGATTTTGTGAGGTCGGCACTAAGCCGCAGGTGGCATGAGCATATACAATTTGGGAATGTCCCCACCTACGACAACCCATATTTCCACAAGTGGTCTCGCATGTCGTCATTAAAGAAAAACACCTGGATATGGGTTTACAGGAACAAAAAGGCGCTGGAGGGTCTAAAGAAGCTGCCGGAAGGCAATAAGATGATCGTAAGGATAGAGGACATCAGGGAAAAAGATACCCTTGAAAGGCTCAAGGTCTTTTCCGGGACAGAACTCAAGGAAAGGGAATGGGCTGCAAAAAAAGTTAACGCAAACCCGTCTTTTGCGTTGCCGCCTAAAGAGGAATGGTCCGATAGCATGAACAGGGACTTTAATGAGATAGCAGGTGATATGATGAAGTATTTCGGGTACGCGCCCTAATCCGGATGATCAGTATCTCTCAAGTCTTATGGCGGGGTGAAACATATAAACCTGAAAATATTTCTTTACCCAAAATTCGTATCCTTCGGTGCAAGCCGTGGCGTGTTGAATAACTCAAGTCAGTTGAAACCATGGAGTGTTTCAGTGTAATCTGTAACGATAAGAGAGGCACTTTGGCTGAGGAGAATTGGAAGTATAGTTCTCCTTGGAGGAGTTGCCGGAGAAATACAGATGCTACATACACCAAATCCAAAAGACAAACTGGCAGATGTCCCTGATTGATTTCTTATTTGGCAGGCCACTCGCTTCTGATGAAGACCGTACAGAAAGAATCAGTGCTGTGGCTGGTATTCCGATATTTGGACTGGATGCATTGGGCTCGGCTGCGTATGGACCGGAAGCGGCTCTTACCATCATTATCCCGCTCGGATTAGCAGGAGTACATTATATTATTCCCATCAGCGGCAGCATCATCGTGCTGCTCGCGATTGTCTACTATTCATATCGCCAGACAATTCAAGCTTATCCCACGGGTGGAGGATCGTACACGGTCGTTAACGAGAACCTGGGGACCTTCATGGGCTTGCTTGCCGCTTCAGCCTTGATGATTGATTATGTTCTGGTGGTCGCCGTGGGTATCTCCGCTGGTGTCGGTGCGCTGGTATCGGCATTACCTACTTCGCAGCCCTACACGCTTTATATCTGCCTGGCCGCACTTGCTGTAATTACCATTGTGAATCTGCGCGGAGTACGGGATACTGGCGTGGTCTTCTCGATACCCACCTATCTTTTTGTGGTGTGCCTTTTTGCTGCCCTCGTACTTGGAGTTTGGAAGACGGTTCTTAGCGGTGGTCACCCTATTCCAGTACTCCATGCCACGAATCTCGGGCCGGCGCGGGAAGCCGCTAGCTTGTGGCTGCTGTTGAAGGCTTTTTCAAGCGGTTGCACGGCCATGACTGGTGTCGAGGCTGTTAGTAACGGGGTTATGGCGTTTCGAGAGCCACGGAGACAATCTGCCCGCCTTACGCTGACGATTATTATCGTTATCCTAATGCTGCTTCTGACTGGCATTGCCTTTCTCTGCAACGCATACGGAATTGGCGCCACAGAGCCGGGACAGGCCGGTTATCAAAGCGTGTTGTCTCAATTGATTGGTGCCATCACTGGCAGGGGCTGGTTTTATTACGTCACCATGGTTTCCATACTTTTTGTGCTTGCACTCCAGGCGAACACGGCCTTTGCTGATTTTCCCCGCCTTTGCCGTGCGGTAGCCCAGAATGGATATTTGCCGTACTCATTTGCTACTCGTGGACGCAGGTTAGTCTACTCGCACGGAATCTACGTGCTCGTGTTCTTGGCAGGTGCGCTGCTGGTCATATTTGATGGAGTGACCGACCGCTTGATTCCGCTTTTTGCGATAGGAGCATTTCTGGCTTTCACTCTATCGCAGGCTGGTATGGTCGGTCATTGGAAGCGAAGAAGAGGTCAACATGCCAATCGCAACATGCTGATTAACGGGCTGGGCGCAATTGTCACTGCTATCACGGTTATAGTGATAATCTGTGCAAAGTTCAGCGAAGGAGCCTGGATCACATTGCTCCTGATCCCAGGACTTATCGTGCTGATGATGGGGATTCGGCACCACTATAGTCGAGTAGCCAGGGCAGTGGCCGGGTCCAAGGTTATGTCTACCGTAAATTTGCGCTCGCCACTGGTAGTAGTACCTATTGATGAATGGAATAGAGTATCGCAGAAGGCAGTCCGTTTCGCGCTCACGCTTTCGCACGATGTAGTTGCGGTGCACATTGATTCTGAGGAAGAGGACGGGAATTTAGCTAAGAAATGGGCTGATTATGTCGAGGTGCCCGCTCGAAATGCAGGGTTGCCCGCACCCGAGTTAGTGGTGCTCAAATCACCTTATCGCTATGTTATAGCGCCCATTCTCGACTATGTCCTTGAGCTTGAACGGATCCACCCGGATCGCCAGATCGCTGTACTCGTGCCGACCTTGGTAGAACGTCATTGGTATCAGCGTTTTTTACACAACCAGCGCGGTGAAATCTTGACTGCACTTCTTCTGCTTGAAGGCAATCATCGCATTGTAATCGTAAACGTTCCCTGGTATCTCAATGAATAATGGTGGCTAAACGTGCTTCTCGATAAAACGCAAATTTGTCCATATGAAGAAAGAGGATAGACTATCCGGCAGCGAAAAGGATTCCACGGCGGAAAAGAAATAGATTCCTTACGGAATAGATACCGTCGCCCGTCTTGTCCGCCCCACGAGAAGTACAGCCACAGAGTGAGATTTTCAAGATGATGAATGAGTATTTAAGCTTGAGTGTCGAGACAGACTATAACAGGGTCTAATTACCGCACTAGCAAATAAAAAATGCCTTTTTCTATCTTATGCATTTTCCAACTGACTCCGCTTTGCATTCACTGCCGTCTGTCCAAGTTGCATAGCTCAGATCTGAACCGCTTAGATCCGCTCCTTCTATTTTTGCACCTCTCAATGTTGCTCCTCTCAGATCTGCAGAAGCTAAATTTGCCTCTCTCAGATCTGCGCCGCTGAGGTCCGCCCCGCGTAGTTTCGCGCCGACCAGATTCGTTCCCCTCAGATTTGCCGAAACAAGGTTGGCCCCAATCAATTTCACTCCGATCAATTTAGCCCCGCTCAGATTCGACCTTCTCAGATCTACGCCATTGCTCAGTTGGATCTCGTTCAGATTTGCTCCGTTCAGATCCACACCATACAAATACATCCCGGTTAGGTCTGCCCCGCTTAGATTGCAAGCAGGACATTTTTTTCCACCCCGAAATGTTTCAAGATCATCTGGATCAAATCCATAAACAACAGTCCCCAGAAAAAAAACCGCCATAAACGTCACCCGAATTGCTATTACTGCGCTGATTATCTTCATTGCTCTCACCTTTGCATAAAATTAAAACCTATAACCCATGATTAAATACAAAGAGTCTATGCCTTCGTTAGGTCTGAAAATTCCAGCATTTGAGTGGTGCAGCCATCTCATAAAAAGACTTACTCCCGATGCTGCCCTGCCAAACTTGATGCCAGCGCCCGCTGTGGGACTGAAGAAAAAATTGCTTCCGAAATTCCTATTTAGAAGTTTTGTTTCTGAACCCACGCTTACGCCTACACCAGCATCCAAAAAGGGATTTAGGTCCTGTCCATGGGTACTAATCCTGAAAACCGGACTCACCCCGCAAAGAACCATCGGCTTCCCCGATCTTGCCGCAATGAATTCCACATTAGGCTCTACCCTAAGTTCTATGACGTTGGAAAGCCCTGTTGTCCATGCACCAAGGAATATTCCCTCGGTTGATCCGAGGTTGCTTAAACTGACCCCGCCCCCCCCCGCAATCTCGTAACCGCTGTCTGCGGTCCCCGCAGATAGCACCAAAGAGCCAAAGACTATTCCTAGAAGCATAAGAAATATACCACCGTTAAGTAATCGGAGCCCTTTTACTTTCATCATAGAGAATAATTGCCTCCTCAATTCTGTATTGAAAGATACCTGACTAAATCTGCAACAGTAAGAGACTTTTTTACTCTTTCCGTCAACTTCCCTTCGTCATCAAATAAGAGTATGTCCCCTGCTTCACATGCCGCCCCCTGGATCAACGCGTCTTCGGTGAGCCGGTAATTATCGAGCATGCCGTTTCCGTGGAAAGAGGCCCACGCCCCCCGCCTGAGCGTAACGCCTGAGGCCCTCGTGTCTTCGGCGAGAAAGCATCTTTTTAGGCAGCCGGTATCATAAAACCCTATCCAGCCTCCTTCTTTACAGGGGATTCCCTGGTAACGGATATTTTCGGAAAGCCTGCACGCAGAAAGAGCGCCATTCTCATAAAAAAGCAGAAACGTGTCGGACCGCACCGGGATTCCCTTTACCGTACTGTCTTCCGGCAAGGTGCACCTCAACAGCCTGCCGTTTTCGTGGAAATAGACCTTTGAGGTCGCCTTGCAAGGGATGCCGTCGATCACTGAGTCGAAAACAGGCACAAAGCTTGATACGCTGCCGCCCATATAAAACCATACCCAGGAACCGGCCCTGCATTTTATTTTTCCCGCATTTCCATCGGAAGCAAGGGGTTTTCCCCGCAAAATGCCGTTAGGGTAATAAAGCATTGTCATGAGCGGTAGTCAAGCAAAACGCCGTCTTCCCTGAAGACAATAAGCTCACCGGCCTTGTATAGATCGCCCTGTATTATTACATCCCGGCCGGCGGTACATGCGGAGAGCCGTCTATCTTCCCGGAGCCAGACGCGCGTACCTGCTTTGCATGATATCCCTTCGATGGCGCAGTATTCAGAGAGATAAAAGGCCGATAATCGGCCGTTATCGAAAAAACAGACATCTCCTCCGGAACGAACAGGGTACCCGTCGATGACCGTGTCATGAACCATATCACATTTGAAGATGCTGCCATTTCGGTGAAACATGACCAAGGTTCCTATCGCTGCAGAGATGCCCCCGATGTACGTATCCGCCGAAAGCATGCATGAAAGAACGTTTCCTTCGGGGAAGAATTCCACTTCGCTCTTGGACTTGCAGGCCAATCCGTTTATGACAGTGTCTTCGGAAATATTGCATCTCCAGAGCATCCCTTTTTCATCAAAACCTAGGATCGACCCTTTTTTAAAATGAACTCCCTGAACTGCGAAATCCTCTGAGAGGGTGCCGGACTTAATGACCGTAGAAGCAGGATAAGTAAAAGTTGTGTCTGCTATGAAGGGGATTTCCTCAGTCCTGGCCGCCACTAGATCATGCGTTGCCGTGGCCAAGGCCTCTATAAAAGGCCCTGACCGAGGCGTCTTTGACGTCTTCCATCATCTCTGCCTTCGCCTTTTCAAGACGACCGACCGCAATTCCCAATTTCCTAGCCATTTCATCGAGGGAGATGCCTTTTGTGAAATGCTCCTCTGCGATAAGGACCTTCAGTATGTCGTCGATGATGTTCTTCCTGAGTTCCTCGTCCGTCATTGAGACGGCTGCACAGGCGCTGTCGAAATCAAGCCCCTGGGCGAGCTTCTCTCTGATTATCGCTTCAGCCTTCTCGTACATTTTAGCGTTTTCGGTCTTAAACGCGTCATCCGGCAGGCCCTCATACCACTTTTCAGCCATGGGTACTCCTTCATATTAATCCGACTTTAAAAATATCGTATCATAAAATGCGGAGTTATTTGAACCGCAGGTGGGTTATCTGTTTCCGTAAGAGACCGCATGCGTTGACATCGGGACGGAATACATCCTAAAATTATCAACTCTAACCTTATTGATACGGGGGAATATAGTGACTATTAAAGTTAAAAATCCCATAGTTGAGATGGACGGCGACGAAATGGCCAGAATAATCTGGCATATGATAAAAGAGAAACTATTGTCCCCGTTTCTGGATATGGATATCCGCTATTTTGACCTGGGGATCAAACATAGAGACGAAACGGACGACAAGGTGACCCTTGATGCGGCCGAGGCGATCAAAGAGACAGGAATCGGGGTGAAGTGCGCCACGGTCACTCCAAATGCAGCCAGGGTGAAGGAATATAACCTCAAGCAGCAGTGGAAAAGTCCCAACGGCACGATCCGTTCGATCCTGGATGGAACTGTTTTCAGGAGACCGATTATTCTTAAGAACATACCGCCTGGCGTTCGCACATGGAAGAAGCCTATCATGATCGGCCGCCATGCTTACGGTGACATTTATAAATGCACGGAACTTGTTGTTGATGCTCCGGGCAGGGCCGAACTTGTGTTTGCTCCTGCGGACGGAGGAGAAAAGAAGGTCCTGAAGGTCCATGATTTCATCGGCAGGGGAGTTGTTATGGGGATGCATAATACAGAGTCCTCCATCAGGAGTTTTGCGAAGGCCTGCATCAATTATGCGCTCGGGGAAAAGGTCGACCTCTGGTTTGGTGCGAAGGACACGATCTCGAAACAGTACCACGGTTTTTTCAGGGACATCTTTGCAGAAGAGATAGATAAAGTAAAGGAGCGCTTTGATGCTGCGGGCATATGCTACAGGTATCTGCTTATTGATGATGCTGTTGCACAGATAATGAAATCGGAAGGGGGCATGCTCTGGGCCTGCATGAACTATGACGGCGACGTCATGTCCGATATGGTCGCTACCGGCTTCGGCAGTCTCGGTCTTATGACCTCAGTCCTTGTTTCTCCGGACGGCAAATACGAATTCGAAGCAGCCCACGGGACGGTCGTGCGGCATTATTATGAACATCTCAAAGGGAATCCTACGTCGACTAATTCAATCGCTTCTATCTTTGCATGGACCGGCGCCCTTGCGAAGCGTGGGGAGATGGACAACACTTCGGATGTGGTCAACTTCGCCCGCACTCTCGAAAAGGCGGTCATCGAGACAGCCGAAAACGGGATCGTAACGAAAGACCTAATGCTTATTGCTGAACCTAAGGTTTCAAAATATGCGCATACAGAGGAATTTATTGATGCCGTGGCAGAGAAGCTGAAAGAAAAAATCAAATAAACAGGTTAAGGCTGAGGCTCAGGCAGGGAATGCAGCAAACTAATCTCAGCCTCGATCTCGACCTTTTTTTTCATTCCTCTTTTCCGGTGACCCACCAATCGCTCTTGTCCGAAAACCACCAAAGGGAAGAATCTGTTTCGAGGACCGTTTGGGCCAGTTGCCGTGCGATATTCGTTTTTAGACGCTTCATAGCATATTCAAGCCATTCGTCCGCGTATTTGTTTCCAACATCTTTATATTCTTTGAGTGCCAGTATCAACTCCAATTGGTCCGCATCATGGGCCAGTTGGGCCTCCATGCTTTCCCCTTTTTCGAATTCCTCGATTAGTTCTGTGATCTCATCGCCGAAAGGGATAGTCGAAGCAAGATCCCCCACTGCCTTTCCTGTATCGGCCCTCACATATTTTTTGTTGACGTAATTGAGATCGCCGGTCCTTGCCTCCGGGAGGTCGTGAAAAAGGCACATCTTGATAAGCCTGTCGGTATCGACGTTTTTCGTCATCTTCCCCAAGGTATATCCTATATACACTGTTCTGAAAATATGCTCTGCAACCGATTCAGCCCCGGAGCCAAGAAATTGAAAACCGGTCCTCGGTGTGCGCTTGAGCATCCCGGCTTCGAACAAAAAATTGGCAATATTTTTCATTTGAAATTATCCTTCAGTCTATTTTTTCTTTTTCAATAACGGCATCTGCTGCCCGCTGTTGAAATACTGTTTGAGTCCTCCCCTGTCCATGCCGGTCCGGTTGTCCTGATCTCGATATTATCTTCTGAAACTGTGATTTCGACAAGAGTTGCATCTGCATCATATGCATTGTTCACGATTTCCCTGATAAACTCGATGCTCTCCGTATATAGCCTCTCACCGATTGTGATTATATGGCTCTTATCGACAGTTACGGGTTTGTATTTTTTTTCAGGATCCATGAGAAAACTATTTTAACACAACGGGGAAAATGCGATTATTCGCCGCTCTCAAATTATAGAGTAAATTTGGCATCGGATCTCTTTTTGGGACGCTCTTGTGCTCGTAGCTGCCTATGAGGCCAAGTGCGAAAAGATATTGACGGAAGACCTGAACTCAGGCCAGGTAATTGAGGGCGTCCTCATAGAAAATCCTTTTAAAATGAGGAGAAGATAAAAAATCAAAAAGGTGGATGAATAAAGAAGATGGTTTGCTTTCTTCATTTTCTATATTCTGGTATCATTAGTCTTATGCACATTTACTGAGTAAAACCTTCAAATTCCATATCTTATAAATGATTTTTTAATAATAATTGAGGAGCTAAGCCATGTCAGACCTTAAAAAGATGTACAAGACTATTATGGACGATAATTTCCCGGACGAGATGACGATAAATTTTGGGAAGCAAACACTTGTTTACAGAAAGAGGACATGGAAGATCCCCGATGAAAAGACCGGGGAACTTATAGAGAAAGGGCTCCGCTACGGAGAAAATCCTGACCAGCAGGCTGCGCTTTTTGAACTCGTAAACGGGAATCTGGTGCTGGGAGACTGCAAATTTATTGAAGCGGGCAACGGTCTTGTGAGCAGCATCACCGAGGAGGACATGATACAGGCAGGTAAGCATCCAGGCAAGACCAACCTTACCGACCTTGATAATGCGCTTAATATCCTCAAATTCCTCTCTGCCGGACCTGCTGCGACCATTATGAAACATAACAACCCATGCGGTGTGGCCTATGGTAAGAATGTCGCAGAAGCGTATGAAAGGGCGAACATGGCCGACAGGATCGCTGCCTTCGGCGGCTGCCTGGTTGTAAACCGGGCCATGGATAAGGCCTGTGCGGAGATGGTGAGCGGCAACTACCTGGAAGTGGTCGGAGCACCCGACTTTGAAGAGGGCGTTGTGGACATCCTTGCAAAGAGGAAAAACCTCAGGATAGTCAGGGTAAATAAGATTGGCAACCTGGAAAAATACAGGTCTTCCCGATTCGTGGATTTCAAGTCGCTTATTGACGGAGGGATCATTGTCCAGCAATCTCCGCTGAGCAGGGTAAAGACTAAGGGGGATTTCCTCCCGGCGAAAACCGTCTATAAAGGCAAAGAATATGCAGTCGAGCGGCAGCCGACCGACAAAGAGTACGACGACATGCTTTTCGGATGGAGTGTCGAACAGGGGGTTACTTCAAATTCCGTCCTATTTGTGAAGGAGGGTGTGACAGTGGGAATAGGAACAGGCGAACAGGACAGGGTCGGCGTGGCCGAAATAGCTGTTTTCAAGGCTTACACAAAATATGCCGACGCCCTCTGTTTCAGGAAATACGGCGTGCCTTACAAGACCTTTGAACTTGAGGTATCACAGGGCAAGAGGAATGTCTCAGCGCTGCGCGAGATGGATGAAGAGACAAAAAAAGACAAGGGCGGTCTTATCGGCTCGACTATGGTTTCCGACGCTTTTTTCCCTTTTAGGGACGGGGTGGATGTCGGAATCAAGGAGGGGATTGCCGCGATTGTGCATCCGGGCGGCTCCGACAGGGATTTTGAATCCATCGCGGCATGCAATCAGGCCGATCCGAAAGTAACAATGGTCTTCACCGGGCAGAGGGCCTTCAAACACTGACCTTTTTTATCGGAGCGAATATTTATTAACGAAGTAGAAATTTTGTGTCTTCGGACCTTTACTTTCTTTGATAATGTTGTGCTATAATATTGACTTCCAAGCCGAAGATCAATACAGGTTTTTTTGAGGCTGTACTTTTTTTCCGTTTAGCCCTAAAAAACTTGACAAATATTTTTTTCTCTGGTAAAGTTGTAAGGTTTTTCACCAGAGTATCAAGAATTAAGTGACTTATTATTTATGGAGGAAAAGTGCCCACAATAGCACAATTAGTTAGGCAGGGACGTAAAAGTTTGGTGATCAAAACTAAGAGTCCTGCGTTGAAGTCATGCCCCCAGAAGAGAGGGGTATGTGTGAGGGTCTATACGACTACGCCGAAGAAGCCGAACTCTGCATTGAGGAAGGTCGCAAGGGTAAGGTTGACGAACGCGATGGAAGTCACCGCGTATATCCCGGGCGTGGGGCATAACTTGCAGGAGCATTCCATTGTCATGATAAGAGGCGGAAGGGTTAAGGACTTGCCCGGCGTCAGATACCATATTATAAGAGGCACGCTCGACTCTACCGGTGTGAACGACAGGAGACGCAGCAGGTCGAAGTATGGGACAAAGAAGCCCAAGTAAACGGAACATATAATACTGGAGTAAATAATGCCGAGAAGAAGAGTTGCAGAAAAAAGAGAAGTACTGCCGGACCCGAAATACAACAGCAAGGTGGTCAGCAAATTCATGGCCGCCATCATGAGGGACGGCAAAAAGTCGACAGCGGAGAATATCTGCTACGGTGCGTTTGACGTAATAAAAGAGAAAACCGGGAACGACCCGCTCAAGGTGTTTAAGGCGGCCCTGGAAAATGTTAAGCCGCTTGTAGAGGTGAAGCCGAGAAGAGTCGGCGGCGCCACCTATCAGGTCCCCGTTGAGATAAGGCCCCAGCGGCGGATGGCCTTGGCCTCCAGATGGCTCATCAGCTATGCGAGGGCAAGGGGAGAGAAGACAATGAGGGAGAGATTGGCCGGCGAGTTGATGGATGCGTTTAACAACACGGGCTCTTCCATTAAGAAGAAGGAAGATACCCATAAAATGGCCGAGGCTAATAAGGCTTTTGCCCATTATAGATGGTAAAGAGAATAGAGGAGAGATACTTTGTCGAAATTCCCGCTGGAAACAACACGCAATATTGGAATCATGGCCCACATCGATGCGGGGAAAACCACGACCACGGAGCGGATCCTCTATTATACGGGTGTTACCTATAAGATAGGCGAGGTCCATGAGGGGACCGCTGTTATGGACTGGATGGTCCAGGAACAGGAAAGAGGCATTACAATAACATCCGCTGCAACGACTTGTTTTTGGAGAGACCACAAAATAAATATCATAGATACCCCGGGGCATGTTGATTTTACGATCGAGGTGGAGAGGTCATTAAGGGTGCTTGACGGAGCAGTGGCGGTATTCGATTCGGTAGCAGGTGTAGAACCTCAGTCCGAAACGGTCTGGAGACAGGCGGACAAGTATAATGTGCCCAGGATCGCCTTTATGAACAAAATGGACAGGATGGGAGCCGACTTTTATATGGCCGTAAACAGCATGGTCGACAGGTTGGGCGCTGCCCCTGTTCCGGTTCAGCTTCCGATAGGCGCTGAAGAGAATTTCAGGGGGCCGATCGACCTTGTGACGATGAAGGCCCTCTATTATGACGACGAGACGCTCGGGGCAAAATTCGTCGAGGGCGACATCCCCGACCAGCTTATGCCCCAGGCGAGAGAATACAGGGAAAAGATGATCGAGGCAATCTCCGATATCGATGAAAAAATCATGGAGAAATACCTGAGCGGCGGCGAAATCAGCGAAAATGAGATAAGGGCGGCTCTCAGGAAGGGCACGGTGGAGATGAAGTTCACTCCCGTCCTCTGCGGGACCGCATTTAAGAACAAAGGGGTGCAGCAGCTTCTTGATGCTATCGTTGACTACTTGCCTTCACCGCACGATATCCCTCCAGTGATAGGTAAGGACCCGGTAAGTGGGGCCGACGTATTGAGAAAGGCCGATGACAAGGAACCCTTCGCGGCTTTCGCCTTCAAGGTGATGACAGATCCGTTTGTAGGCCAGCTTACCTTCTTGAGAGTATATTCCGGCGTTATGGCTGCAGGCTCGTATGTGTACAATTCGACCAAAGGGACAAAAGAAAGAGTCGGCAGACTGCTCAAGATGCATGCGAATAAGAGAGAAGATATAAAGGAAGTTTCGGCAGGCGACATTGCAGCTGCCGTCGGCTTAAAGAGCACCCTTACGGGAGACACCCTTTGCGATGATAAGAAGCCGGTAATACTGGAAGCGATGGAATTTCCGGAACCGGTTATTTCTGTTGCAATAGAGCCCAAGACGAAGGTGGATCAGGAGAGGCTCGGGCAATCACTCGGAAAGCTCACACAGGAAGACCCTTCATTCAGGGTAACGACCAATGAAGAGACGGGTCAGACGATTATCTCCGGAATGGGAGAGCTGCACCTGGAGATCATAGTAGACAGGCTTCTAAGGGAGTTTAAGGTAGGGGCGAACGTTGGCAAACCCCAGGTTGCTTACAGAGAGACGATAAAGACCTCCTCTAAGGCGGAAGGAAAGTTTGTCAGGCAATCAGGCGGCCGCGGCCAGTACGGTCATGTGTATATCGAACTCGAACCCCAGCCGGGAAAAGGATATGAGTTCGTGAGCAAGGTCGTTGGTGGTTCTGTGCCGAGAGAATACTGGTCGGCTGTCGATAAAGGCATAAAAGAAGCACTGGACGGCGGAATACTTGCCGGATATCCTGTCGTTGACATCAGGGCGATCCTCTACGACGGCTCATATCACGAAGTCGACTCGTCGGAAATGGCGTTTAAGATCGCCGGCTCGATGGGGTTCAAAGAGGCTGCCAAGAAGGGGAAGCCGGTCATCCTCGAGCCCATCATGAATGTCGAAGTGGTAACGCCCGAGGACTATATGGGCGACGTTATCGGCGACCTCAATTCCCGTAGGGGAAAGATACAGCAGATGGAAAAACGCGGCAAGGCCCAGGTGATCAAGGCCCAGGTTCCCCTCGCCGATATGTTCGGATACGCCACTGACCTCAGGTCCAAGACCCAGGGCAGGGCAACGTACACGATGCAGTTCGCAAATTACGATGAAGTGCCCAAGAGTATCTCAGAAACTATTATCGCAAAGGTTAAAGGCGAATAGTGAGTAACCCAGGTGGAAGCCGGATTATTCCGGCCGCACTGCAAGAAGATATAGGAAGGAGGCAAGATGGCAAAGGCAAAATTTGAGAGGACGAAACCTCATTGCAACGTAGGGACGATAGGGCACGTAGACCACGGCAAGACGACATTGACGGCGGCGATCACGAAGGTGCTGGCGTTTACCGGGCAGGCGACATA
>OBEQ011842791.1_pt1 | contig 32720 bp, 33 predicted proteins | sample 1670901 | NCBI WGS metagenome assembly OBEQ01 (sample SAMEA104232315, study PRJEB22302) | groundwater metagenome | biome: forest; feature: aquifer; material: groundwater | place: USA | collected 2011-08-07 | depth 5.4 m | reverse complement strand
GGAGCGTTAACCATTAGTCCCGGAGCTGGAGGAAATACGATACTCAATCCAACATCCGGCAACGTCGGCATCGGGACGACGGGGCCAGGGCAGAAGTTGGACGTGGCTGGCAACATTCAATCAACTCAATGGGTAAAAGTTGGCAATAATGTAGGCGGCTTGACCGGTGGTACCAACAACAACCTGCTTATCAGCGGTTCCGGTGGTACTGCTGCAGGAACAGCCGGTGTTCAATTTGGTGATAATTATGCTGCAGCATCAAGGCAATGGGCAATTCTAAATGGCAACGATGGGGTTAATATAACTGGCGGCAAGTTAAATTTTATTGTTTCTACGGCTATCAATACTGATCCGATCAGCGCCAGCCGTACTGTGGCTATGACAATGGATTCCTCCGGCAACGTCGGCATCGGGACGACGGGGCCAACAGATAAGTTAGAAATTCACACTGCAACAGGAATTGCTCAAGCGGCAATCGTTGCTGACACAGGAACTAATGGCGCTGATTTGAGATTTAATAATACATCTGGAAACGCATATGTCGGATTAGATAACTCTACTGGAGTAGATTTTGGCGGTATTGCGAATGAATTAGTATTGTATAGAGCTAACAATAACCCTATTGGATTGTATACCAATAACGTGAACAGACTGGCAATAACAGGTGCTGGCAACGTCGGCATCGGGACGACAACACCAACCGCGCTTTTGAATGTGTATGGAGCAAACAAAACAATTGGAGCAAATGTCACGGGGAGCGATAGCGGGGTAAATGTAGATGTGCGAACGAGTGATGCGGCGGCAATTGATGTCGGTGGTTCCATCGGCTTCAGTGGTCTCTATAACACGGGACTCTACAATGTCTTCGGTCGCGTTTCCGGGCGGAAGGAAAATAGTACCGCGGGTAATGCGAGAGGGTATCTCGCATTTACCACCACCAATGGTGATTCTACACTGGGAGCAGAGCGAATGAGAATAGACAGCACCGGCAACGTCGGCATCGGGACGAGTTCGCCCGCTACTCTGTTTTCTGTGCATGGCAATGCGTTAATTAGCGGCACGACAACCGTGAATGCTTTGATTGCCACTTCCACTTTGAGTGTGTTTGCCACTTCCACTATTCCTTCGTTAACGGTAATCGCAAATGGCGGGCAATTGGGAACCGGCTACGGCGGAGGATATGTCGGAGTTGGTTCAAGTACGCCCAGTTGGAAATTGGGAGTGGCGGGAGGCGACATAGTTCTCTGGGAAGGAAGCACGCAACGGGATCTTAAAGTATTTAATGGCGCGATCTGCGCCGACAATAATGGCGCGGTCAAATGCCAAGGTTCGCTTACTGCGGGTGTGGTGTATGGGGACTCATCTTCATTTGGGGCATCCGACGTCGCCGAAAATTATCCAATCGCTGATCAACAGATTAGCATGGGGGATATTGTGATGGTGGCAAATCCGGATAAAAATACCGGCGCATATGAAAATACCAAACAGAGCGACATTACATCGCTTCGAGAAAAATACAAACAAAATGATTCTTCTTCGGTAATTGAATCATTAATCGGGTCAGTTGCCAAAGCGGAAAAAGGGTCGGAAGGAAATGTGATCGGAGTTATTTCCACAAGCCCCGGGGTGCTTTTGGGAGACGCGACCGGGTTTCAATTGGGAACAAATTTTAAACCAGTCGCATTGGTCGGGCGAGTTCCCGTCAAAGTATCCAACGAAGGAGGCGCCATTCACGCAGGAGACAAAATCACACTTTCATCAATTCCGGGAATCGGCATGAAGGCAACCAGTTCAGGCATGGTGGTGGGAACCGCTTTAGAGTCCTACGATTTTGCAAACGCCACAAGCACGATTATTGACACCGCGCATGCGGCGGGTTCAGAAGAGTTTAAAACTTCTAAAATTTTGGTTTTTGTAAATTTAGGATATTCAAAGGTGGATGATCCCCTCCTTACGAAGGAGGGGGAGGGGGGAGGTTTTAAAATCGATCGAGCCACTGGCAAGGTGAAGGCGAGCTATGTTCTCGATATGGATGGAAAAGATATTTTGAACGCGCGGTCTATTCTTTCGCAATCCGGCACTTGGAGTATTGGAGCGGATGGCAAATTGATAGTCACCGAAATCGAAACGGGAAAACTAAAAGTAAAAGACGGGGCGGAATTCGGATCCGCCGACAAACGAATTGGCATTACGCTCTACGACGAAAGCACGGGCAATCCCTATTGTGCGAAAGTGGTCAATGGCGCGCTGGTGAGTATCGGGGGAGCGTGCGGCACGCCCTCCCCGACACTCGGTGTTTTGGGAAGTTCAACACCGAGTGTGCTTCCGGGCGTGCCGCCGATAGCAGATACCGAACCGCCCACGATCACTATTTTAGGAAAGAATCCGGCGACGATTTCGGTTGGCACAGCGTACTCCGACAACGGCGTGACGGTGACGGACGATGTAAGCCACAATCTTGGGTATACCACCACCGTTGACGGCGTTTTGATGCCAATGGTTCAAATCAACACCGCGACATCAAGCACACATTCCATTATCTATTCCGCAACCGATCAAGCCGGAAACACCGCGAGCTCCACCCGAACCGTCATCGTCCAGTGACCATGAGCCCCCTTTGTCAAACCTCCGAGGTTTGACATTAATCAATCAGATAATCCGGTGTGATTTCGTTTTTAATTTCTTTGATCGGCGTTTCTTCCACAAAATCTTGATATTCTCTGCCGCTATCAAACTGGTCAAGTATAATCGAGGGGTTTAAAAATTCGCCAAACCTATTGTTTACAGAAAGATCTTGAAAACTAGACCATGGATATTGGATTTCTTTGTGATTCCATTGTTTGAGGTCGCGGGGATTTAAATGAATATAGGCGGATACATATTTTAAATATTCATTTTGATCGATATGGATGGATTGAAATTTTCCGCCAAATAAATGGCCGGTGCGGGAATATTTTATATTAAAATATTTCGTGTACGCATCGGAAAGGCGCTGCATGAATTTAGAAATACCGCCTTCTTTTAATTCACGTACGATTAAATGAAAATGGTTTGGCATCAAACAAAAATTTACCAATTCCGCATAGCGAAACCTTAAAACCCCTGCAAAGATTTCACTGTCAAACCTCCGATGTTTGACATGCGGGATAACTCGATTAATTTGCGGCGCCACAACATCACCTTGCAATATCAGGAGCAATGTTAAAAAGCGCCACCTATCGTCATCATGTAAATAAATTAACCGTTTTTCTACTCCTCGATTGTAGATATGGTAATATTCTCCTTCAACAAATTGTGCGTGTGGCATGCACTGATACTAGGCTCTAGGCAATCTTCTGTCAAACATCGGAGGTTTGACAGGGTTAGGGTAATTTGAGCTCGATAAAATTGTTATCGTCCCAGAGGAGCAGGGAACGAGCATCTGCCGCAAGCAATTCGGGAGATTTTCCTTTGTACAAAGGAAACGTATTTGGTTTGTCCGCTGATGTAGCAGATCCCCCCGCCGCTTCTTCTTCCATGGCAAAAATGCCGTTTTGCATCGCCACCAAAAAATAATTCGGATGGCCCGGGTACTCTAAAACTTTTTTGATCGACGTGGGTTCGGTACTGCTATAGATATGCAGCAGGGGATTGGTTGTATACCACAGCGGCGCTTTGCGTATGTCATCGAGCCAATAAGCATTGATGGAATGGGTATCCCAAAAAATCAATCTTTGTTTTGCGCTATCAAAAAAAGAATTTTTGGAATTAACCAAAATTGCGTGCACGTCATTTGAAAACTCGGGAGTTTTTTTATCATTTAAATAAAAATTTCTATCGTCTCCCCAAATTAAAAAATCTTCATTTGGAAGAACCCAGAATTTTTTGACGCTTGAAAAAAGTATTTTTGGCTTATGATTCTGATCAGGTTTTAAAATATTGCCTTTTTTTTGGTAGGGGATATTTGCTATGCGTTGGTGCCAGGGTGTATTTTTTAACGCTTCTAAAGATTTTTCTAACGGCGTATTCGTTGCAACAACCGCGCCCTCTGGAGTAGTGGACACCAAGAGCACTTCTCGGGCGCTTACCGTTTCTGCCTGCACAGAAAGTTTTTTTTGCCACGTCCAAAAGCCATTTTTTTCAACTTTTACGGTATACGCTCCCGGAAACACATTTTTGATAAACGCGCTTTTGGTCAAAAGCGAGGTCGTCTTGCTTTTTGTAAAGGGCGAAGCCAAATAAAATTTTTCCGGACGCGCGGTTACCATCGCTCCGGACTCTCCTGTTTTTATAAAAATACCGCCGCTTTTCTGGAGTTTCCAATTTGCGTCAAAACGATACCCCAAACTATAAAAAAATACCGGGGTGAGAAGCAGAAAAAAAGCGGCTAATGAAAACAAAAAAATAATTTTTCTTTTGCGTTGAGTGAGCATTTTGACTTTAGGCTTATTCTATCATAAAATTGAGGCGTGGCAAATATATTCATCAAAAAACTCGGAATCGATTTAGGCACCGCAAATACCTTGGTGTATCTTCCCGGCAAAGGAATTATATTAAACGAGCCTTCGGTAGTCGCGGTATCGATGCCGGAAAATAAAGTTCTCGCGGTGGGAAACGAAGCAAAAGTCATGATCGGTCGCACGCCGGAAAATATTGTCGCGTATCGCCCTATGCGGGACGGCGTCATTGCTGATTATCGCGTAACCGAAGCCATGCTCCGATATTTTATCAGAAAATCAATCGGAAAATGGAATTTGCTGAAACCAGAAGTTTTGATTTCCGTGCCCGCAGGAGTGACTTCGACCGAACGGCGATCCGTGGTGGAGGCCGCAATAAAAGCGGGCGCGAAAGCCGCGTATGTAGTGAAAGAACCAATTTTGGCGGCCATTGGCGCGGGTATTCCGATTCAAGAAGCACAGGGACATATGATTGTTGATATTGGCGGAGGCACCACAGATGCCGCCGTAATTTCTTTGGGAGGCATTGTAAGTTCGATTTCCGTAAAAGTTGCCGGCAATAAAATTGACCAGGCAATTTCTGATTATATAAAAAAACAATTCAATTTAGCAATCGGCGACCGCACGGCGGAAGAAATTAAAATAGAAATTGGCTCCGCAATTCCCCTGGAAGAAGAATTGGTGATGACGATCAAGGGAAGAGATTTTCTTACCGGACTCCCGCGAGCACTCGATATCCGCACCAATGAAGTCGTCAAAGCCGTGGAACCGGAACTCCGCAGTATGATAAAAGCAATCAAACAGGTGCTTCACCAAACGCCACCCGAGCTCGCGTCCGACATCATTGAGCACGGGATCACGATGACCGGAGGCGGGTCCTTGCTTCGAAATCTTAATGTGTTGGTCTCGCGATCCACCGGCGTGCCTGCGGAAGTCGCCAAAGACGCGCTCTACTGTGTCGCCAAGGGCACGGGAATCGCCTTGGAACATTTGGACGCTTATAAAAGAAGTATTATCGCGAAAGGATGAACGAAAAACTTTTTCATCACGCGTTTTTATTTTCGGGAATTAATTTTGAGAAAAAAAATGCGGCTCTCGCGTCCCTGATTGTTTCGTTATTAGGAAAAGAGTATGCGCTTTCTCCAGATTTTTATACCATTGAGAGCGACCCCATTACGATAGAAGAGATTCGCAATCTCAAAGCCCGGACCATGCTCACTGCCCTTCAGGGAGCCTATAAAGTTTTTTTAATTAACGGAATAGAAAAGGTAACGCACGAAGCCGCGGCATCATTGCTGAAAATCTTGGAAGAACCCCCGCAAAAAACCGTTTTTATTGCGACGACGACGCATGTACGTGCCGTCTCACCGATGATTCGATCCCGATTTTCCCATACGCGCTTCCCCTCCGAAGCTCCGTACGGAGCTTCGGAGGGGAAGCCAGCTTCCTTCTTAGAAAATCTTTTAAAACTCCCGTATCACAAACGATTTCAGGAAGTTCCCAAACTGTTGGAAGAAAATACTCTTGAATCCGTGCTTACGAGCGCACTCTTCCAAGAAAGCAAAAAAATGAGAGTGGATTTCAAAAATACCAAAAAAGTCGAGCAGCTGCTCCGCATACAAAGACAGTACCAAGATCCAACGGCAAACAAAAAGCTCTTGGGAGAATACGCGCTGATGATTTTATAAAAATATATGAAGCACGCGTTTACGATATTTATTATTTTTTTAGCGGCGGGGGCACTTATTTCGATATTGGCCATTGTGTTTAATTTAAAATCTTTTGGATCTTCACTTCCCAAAGGAGAAGGGGGAATATTTTTATCGGAAAATGGAAAAATATTCAAAAAAGTATCCGCGACATCCGGACTCGAAATAACTTCCGTGCTTTTTTCAAAAATATATCCGCGCCGCGTATATATCGGAACTAAAAAATACGGCCTTTGGATTTCAGAAGACGCCGGAAATACGTTTTCGCAAGTTTCGCCGCGTACGCTCAATATTGATGTATATGATATATTTGAAAATACCGAGGGCAATGTCTATCTTGCGGTGTATGGAAATAAAAGGGGATCTGTGATATTTCTCCCCGCAACCCCCGTCGGTATCGAAGAAAATAAATCCCGGGAAATTTATTTTAGCCTCATTGAACGGTTTGGGGTGTTTGGAATCACTGCACAGAACGGAACGCTTGTGATCATTTCCTCCGATGGCGGCGTGTACGCCAGCCACAACAATGGCAAAAGCTGGGAGTTGAAATCGCGGCTCCCTGACGAAGGCTTATTGAAGCTCGCCGCCAAAAAAAATAGCGGCACGATCTGGGTGTTAACTTCTGAAAACAGGATTTTACGAAGCGATAATCTCGGCAAAGAATGGCACGATGTTTCTCCACAAAAAAAACTGTTTGCTGTTCCGCGAATAAACAATATTTTTTATGACCAGCGAAGTGGCGCACTCGTGGTATCATCTGATAAAATATATAAATCGGTGGACGAAGGAAATTCGTGGGAAGCTTTGAATTTACTGCTCCCTCCGGATCAAATTCCCATTTCCGCCGCGGGAATCAACCCCGACAATGCCCAAATGATATACGCAGGCTCCGGCAATATATTGTATAAAAGCATTGATGGGGGAACATCGTGGTCATTTATTAAATTGCCAATTTCGAAAAACATATCTACCATTTCATTTGAACCGAACGATCCCCGTATCACCATTATTGGAACGAGCAGATAATACATAAACGTATGACAGACATAAAAACAATAGAATCAAAACTAAGAGAAACGGTATTAAAATTTGAAGAAGAATTAAAAAATATCCGCACCGGCCGCGCGCATACGGGAATGGTAGAAAATCTTACCATCGAAGTGTACGGCGCCCACATGCCGCTTTCGCACATCGCGGCGCTCTCTACTCCCGACGCAAAAAGCATCATCATCAAACCGTGGGATAAAACAAATCTTCCCGCAATCGAACAAGCAATCCAAAAATCAAATCTAGGCCTCCAGCCCATTTCCGATAAAGACCAAATACGGCTTTCTATCCCACTGTTGACGGAAGAGCGAAGAAAAGAAATGGTTAAAATTGTCGGCAAAAAAATGGAAGAAGCCCGTATTGCCGTTCGGGTACTGCGCGACGAAGTATGGAAAAAAATTCAAGAAGATGAACACGAAGGCATCATTTCTGAAAACGAAAAATTTTCCGATAAAGAAAAAATGGAAAAAATAGTAGCAGAAATTAATAAAAAAATAGCGAAGACAGCGGATAAAAAAGAAAAAGAACTAATGGAAATCTAATATGCTGATCACGCTTCTTATTTTTACCCTCCTCTTTTTTATATTGGTGGTCTCCCACGAAGCGGGGCATTTTTTTTCCGCGAGATACTTTGGCATCAGAGTCGAAGAATTTGGATTCGGCCTTCCGCCGCGGATCAAAGGAATCAAAAAGGGGAATACCATTTATTCTATTAACCTGCTTCCCTTTGGCGGCTTTGTTAAAATTTTGGGAGAAGAAGGCGGGCACGCAGAAAATCCAGAAAGTTTTGGGGCTCGCCCCGCATGGTCTCGCGCGATCGTTTTATTGGCGGGAGTCTTGGCGAATGTCCTCATGGCATATGTGGCATTTACTTTGTTAAGTTACCGCGGAATTCCTCAATCTGTGGAGGAAAAAGGAAATATTCCTCAAAATCAAGTGCATATCAGTATTGTAGAAATTGCGAATTCCTCTCCTGCACAGGATGCCGGCATTATTACGGGGGATGAAATTAAAAAAATAAATGGAAAATCGCCGGTGGGGATTGAAGAGGTCCAAAAGATCGTTGCTGAAGGCGAAGGCAAGGAATTATTATTTGAATTTGAAAGAAATGGAAAAACATTCACCCAAAAAATTATTCCGCGCACAAATCCGCCTCCGGGAGAAGGGCCGTTAGGCATCGCGCTTCTGCTCACCAGAATTAAAAAATCAACATGGTACCGGGCGCCCATGGATGGAGCGAGGATCACATGGAATATCGGAGCGGGAACGGTGGAAGGATTTTGGGGAATCATTAAAAATCTCATTATCGCAAAAAAATCTGCTATACAACTTACCGGCCCTGTCGGAATATTCCATATAACGGGAGAGGCGCGATCTGCTGGCTTTAATTCTCTCCTCATGCTTTTTGGAATTCTATCGGTAAACTTAGCGATCATTAATGTTCTGCCATTTCCGGGACTTGATGGAGGAAGGCTCTTATTTCTTGCCATTGAAAAAATCAGACGCAAAAAAATATCAAACCGCGTGAGCTCCTGGGTCCATAGCGTGGGACTTGCTCTTCTGATTATTCTTATGCTCGCAATCACATACCGAGATATTGCCAAAATTTTTTCTTGAAACCATTTGCCTTATTTATGTTTTACGCTAATATTAAGGCTATGCGACAATCTAAACTTTTTTCTAAAACCCTCAAAGAATCGCCGAAAGACGCGGAAAGTGTCAACGCAAAACTCCTTGAAAGAGGCGGTTTTATTTATAAAAATTCTGCCGGCATATATTCTTACTTACCGTTGGGATATCGCGTTTTGCAAAAAATAGCCGGCATTGTCCGAGAAGAAATGAACGCGATCGGAGGACAAGAAATCATCATGCCGATATTAATTGAAAGAAAATATTATGAAAAAACCGGCCGAGACAAAGTAGATATCGTTTTTGAAACCAAAGGAAGTAATCACAAAACGGGAGAATTTATCATTGGATGGAGCCATGAGGAAGTGCTCACAGAAATCGCTTCAAAATATATAAGTTCCTACAAAGATTTGCCCTTCGCGGGATATCAAATACAAACAAAAGCTCGGAACGAACCCCGCGCAAAATCGGGAATTTTGCGCGGGCGGGAATTTCTGATGAAAGATCTTTATAGTTTTCATCAAAACGAAAAAGATTTATTTGTGTATTATGAAAAAGTAAAAGAGGCGTACCATAAAATTTTTGCGCGGTGCGGGCTTACAGCGCTGTACACGGTAGCCGCGGGAGGAGTTTTTACCTCAAGCAATACCAATGAATTTCAAGTTATCTCGCCGATAGGAGAAGATACTATTTTTGTCTGTCGCGTATGCGAGTACGCTGAAAATATTGAGATTTCAAAGTTAAAAGATGGGGAACAATGCCCAAAATGCGGTGGAAACATATCAGAAAAAAAATCAATTGAGGTCGGGAATATTTTTCCGCTCGGCACTAAATATTCTGAAGCATTTAATCTCAAATTTACTGACGAAAACGGCGAGAAACGGCTGGTGGTTATGGGTTCCTATGGCGTCGGGATCAGCAGGGTTATGGGCACCGTGGTGGAAATACATCATGATGAAAAAGGCATTATCTGGCCGGAATCTATCGCGCCTTTTTCAGTGCATATGATATCCATCGGGGAGACCGTTCAACCAGAAGCCGAAAAAATATACGAAGCTTTGCAAAATAAGAAAGTGGAGGTATTCTATGACGATAGAGATAAGGCGGCGGGAGAAAAATTTGCCGATGCGGATTTATTGGGCATTCCGATGCGAGTGGTAATCAGCGAAAAAACAGTGGCGGAACGCGGAGTGGAAATTAAAAAAAGGGGTGAAGAAAAAACAAAAATTATTTCTATCGAAAATTTTATTGACTCATACTAATCTATGTTTGGAAAATTATTCGGCGCGTTTTCAAAAGATTTAGGAATAGATTTGGGTACCGCGAACACCTTGGTCTATATACGAGGCGAGGGCATCGTTATCAACGAGCCTTCGGTCGTGGCCATAAACCAAAAAACTGGCCAGGTGTTGGCAATCGGCGCTGAAGCAAAAAAAATGGTGGGCCGTACCCCGGGGCATATCCAAGCCATTCGTCCATTGGTGGAGGGGGTAATTTCTGATTTTGAAATAACCGCGGAAATGATTAATTATTTCATCAAAAAAGTCCACGGTTCTACTTCCAAACTTTTTGCCCGCCCGAGAATCGTTGTGGGAATCCCATCGGGAATAACCGAAGTGGAGCACCGAGCAGTAAGAGACGCCGCCCAAAACGCCGGAGCCCGGGAAGTATATTTAGTCGAAGAACCCATGGCAGCAGCTATCGGCATGCGGCTTCCCGTACAAGAGGCGATAGGAAACATGATAGTAGACATCGGCGGAGGAACAACCGATGTCGCGGTGATTTCCCTGGGAGGCATTGTGACTTCCCGCAATTTGCGGATCGCGGGAGACCAATTTAACGAAGATATTATTTCGTACGCGAGAGATGAATTTAAACTATTGGTGGGAGAGCGAACCGCCGAAGATGTAAAAATATCCATTGGCTCGGTTTGGAAAACAAATGAAACATTGGAAGGCACGCTTCGAGGAAGAGATTTGGTTACCGGGCTTCCGCGAGAAGTTTTGGTCACCGACGCCGATATACGAGCCGCGCTTTCCAAATCGATAAAATCCATTGTGGAAGCAGTCAAAGGCACCGTGGAAGATACTCCGCCAGAATTGGTAAGCGATATTATGCATCGAGGAATATTATTAGTAGGAGGGGGGTCATTAATACGAGGATTGGGAAAACTTTTGGAAAAAGAAACAAAAATTCCAGTTTATTTGGCGGAAGATCCTCTCACCGCGGTCGTCCGAGGTACCGGCGTTATTTTAGAAAATCTCGACAGCCTTCGAGAAGTTTTAGTTGAAGACGATTACGATCTCCCACCAGATTAACTCTATGAGAAAAAAAAATTATGATACAGGGCGCCGAATATTTTTTTTCAGCATCAGTGCACTGGCGATTTTATATACAGGCAATACGCTATTTTTTAAAAATATCATGGGAAGAGGCGTAGCGCTCATGTTGCCTGATCGGCACAAAACGGAAGAAAGCAAAGAAATGCTGGTACTGCTTACCCAAATCAAAAATATAAAACAGGAAAATGAAACACTAAAAAATTTTATAAATAAAAATAGGGGTGAAAGTAAAAATATACGGGCGGGGGTAAAATTTGGGGGTGGATATATATTTTCTGATTCTTTTTTTATTGATTCGGGAAAAGAAAAAGGAATTAAAGTGGGGGATATAGCGGTGTCCGCTGACAACGTACTGATCGGCGCAATTTCGGTAGTTGGAAATGCGTGGAGTGAAGTTCAGCCCTTTTCACAGATCGGAAAAAAAATCACGATAAAAGCTGGACTTGAAAAAACAGCGCTTTTTGAAGGACACGGCATAGGGATGGGAGAGATATCCGCAACACTTCCGCGCTCTGCCAATATATCAGTTGGAGAAAGCGCATGGTGGGGAGAAAATCAGCAGTATCTCGTGGGCTTGGTGGATACCATCGAAAATCGAGACAGCAATAATATGAATACCCTTATCATAAAAAATCCGTATCCGCTTAAAAACCTCACCGATGTCGTCATCATCCCCATTTAATAACAGAATCGTTGGAATTTTGATAGTGCTTTTTTTGGCATTACTCTTGGAAAGCATGGCAGCTCCTACTTCGGGGTTTTATATTTTTCCCGCACTCGTGATAGTGGGAATATTTTTGTTTCTTCCCATCGTCATCACCTCGATCAATATATGCATTGCCGGATTGGCAGGTTTTTTTGTCAGTGTGGCGTGGACATGGAAACTGCTCAACTATTCCTTGCCTTCACATGGTTTTATAATTCATGTGGCGGTATATGCTATGCTACTATCACTGGTATTATATGTCTTTTCAAAAAAATAAAAAAAGAAGGATAGATGTGGATGAAATATTTATGGATGCCGAAAACATTCCTGGATATCACCGCGAGAGCCTCGAAGGAATGCTTGAATATCCCATTGAAAAAAAGGTTTTTAAAATCTTGGGAGCAACTTTTTTATTTGTTGCGATATTTTTTTTAGGCAGAGTGGTATTTTTGGATACGGTAAAAAGTAAAGCGCTTCTCGAACGGGCCCAAAAAAATTATTTGCGCTTAGTGCCTCTCGTGCCAGAACGAGGCATTCTGTATGATCGAAATTGGAATCCGCTGGTGAAAAATGAGTACGGAACCGAAGGCACCACAACCACCCGCTGGTTACGAAAATACCCCGAAGAAGGATTTTTACATATCGTCGGCTTTATTAACAAGGGAGACGCAACAAATCTACCAAAGGGAATCAGCGGACTCGAAGCACATTATGACGAAATATTGCGAGGAATTCCGGGCAAAAAAATAGAAGAAGTAAATGCGAAAGGCGAAGTAGTTGCCGCGGGTATCAACGAAAATAGCGAGCCGGGAGGAAGTATCCTTACCTCAATCGCAGAAGAACTGCAAATCAAATTAAACAAATCAATAGCGGAAACAAAAAATAATTATGGATTTAAAGGAGGCGCGGGAATATTTATGGATGCAGAAAATGGCGAAATACTCGCGTTGGCGAGCATCCCAGAATTTGACCCAAATATACTCGTCGCAAATACATCAAAAAAAACAATACAAAATCTCATTAGTAATCCTGAAAAGCCCTTTCTTAATCGCGCGGTTTCAGGGCTTTACCCCCCCGGATCCACCGTAAAACTCGCGGTATCCGCGGGAGCGCTCAATGAAAATATCATTGATCCGCAAAAACAAATTTTGAGCACCGGCTCGATTTCAATTCCGAATCCGTATCATCCGGATAAACCAAGCATTTTTCCGGATTGGAAAGCCCTGGGCTGGGTTGATATGCGGCGGGCGATCGCATTTTCAAGCGACGTATATTTTTATACCGTCGGTGGGGGATTTGGAGACCAAAAAGGTTTGGGTGTGTGGAACCTCGAAAAATATTTTTCCCTGTTTGGCTTCGCCGAAAAAACCGGCATAGATTTGCCCGGAGAAAAACAGGGATCGCTTCCTGACCCGAATAGAGATCAGGAACGCGGCAGAAAGTGGAGCATCGGTGATACGTATCACTTAGCTATTGGACAAGGGGATATGCAGGTTACTCCCATAGAAATCGCGGTGTATGCGGCCGCCATTGCTTCGCGCGGAACACTGTTTTATCCTCACATTGCAAAAGCAATTGTTGATAAAAATAAAAAAATCATTGAAAATTTTTCATATACCCCAAAAAGAACAGGGCTTGTTAAAAACGATATTTTTACCATTATACAGGAGGGGATGCGACGTGGTGTGCTCGAGGGGACTGCGAGCGGACTTTCATCTTTGCCGATTGAGGTCGCCGCCAAAACGGGAACCGCAGAAATTGGAGACACGGGAAGAGTTGATTCATGGTCTCTGGGATTTTTACCGTATAAAAAACCGAAAATTGCCTTTGCGGTAGTTATGGAAAATGGCGATAAACACAACACCATCGGCGCCACGTTTGTGGTGTCGCAAGTACTCCAATGGATGGCGCAAACAAATTTTCTGGACAAATTAAAGTAGTGCCTATACTATATAAAGATGCCGGATCAAGATTTAGAATATTTTAGCGAAGAGGGATTGCGGAAACTCCAGGAAGAGCTTCTGCAGCTTAAAACAAAAAAACGCCGAGAAATCGCGGATCGTCTTGAATATGCCAAAAGTTTAGGCGATTTATCAGAAAATTCAGAATACCAAGAAGCAAAAGAAGCCCAGTTGTTGAATGAAGGAAAGATTGCGGAGGGCGATGATATGCTTCGAAGGGCAGTGATCGTACAAAAAAGTACTTCAAAAAACACCGTAGAAATCGGCTCAAAAATGATCGTGGAGCAGGTGGATCCAAGGGGCCAAGAGCTTACCTTTAGTATTGTCGGCTCAAAAGAATCCGCCCCATTGGAAAATAAAATTTCCAACGAATCGCCATTGGGAGCGGCGCTTTTGGGACATAAAAAATTAGAAATCGTAAAAGTTCAGACTCCAAAAGGAATAGTGGAATACAAAATTGTAGATATCCTCTAATATGCTCGAAGAAATTAGGGAAAGTAGAATAAAAAAACTGGCATCACTCAAACAAAAAGGCGTCGAGCCGTACCCCGAGCGCGTTTCTTTTAAAATTGAAGAAGTGAGCGAAATTTCAAAAAATTTTAAAAAGCTCGCTTCATCGAAAAAAGCAGTTGGCATAGCCGGCAGAATCATGGGGCGCCGCGAACATGGAGGTTCCATGTTTTTGGATATTTTTGATGGTTCGAATGGACTCACCACAAGTGGTTCGGGAAAACTGCAAATATTTATGGGCCGCGATAAAATAGGGGAAGAGTCATTCTCTCTCTTGAGAGATCATATTGATATTGGAGATTTTATCGCGGTTTCGGGAAAACCTTTCTATACCAAAAGAAACGAGCCGACCATAGAGGTTTCCAAATGGGAACTGCTTGCCAAATCATTGCGACCCTTGCCGGAGAAATGGCACGGGCTTTCGGACATTGAAGAACGTTTCAGAAAACGATATCTTGATATCTTGATGAATCCTGAAGTACGGGAACGATTTTTATTACGGAGTAAAATTATTTCAGCGCTTCGTAAATTTTTGGATACCGATGGATTTATAGAAGTGGAAACTCCGATATTACAAACCATAGCGGGAGGGGCTTCCGCGCGGCCATTTAAAACACACCACAACGCGCTCGACACCGATCTTTATTTGCGGATTGCCACAGAACTTCACTTAAAGGAGCTCTTGATTGCGGGAATGCAAAAAGTATATGAGATCGGAAGAATTTTTAGAAACGAAGGCATAGATATGACGCATAATCCGGAATTTACTTCTGTGGAGCTCTATATGGCATACAAGAACGATGAAGATATGATGCACTGTATCGAAAACCTTTTTTCATCGCTCATAAAAACCATTTTTAAGAAAAATAAAATAATATTTGAAGAAAGAGAAATTGCCTTCCGGGCGCCCTTCAAAAAAATCACCTTTCTTGAGGCGCTGGAACGACATGCGTTGGTTACCGACTATCATAAAAAAACTCGCGAAGATTTTCTGATGATCGCGCAACGATTTGGAATCAATCCGGAGAAACACGAATCAAAAGATAAAATTGCCGACAAAATTTTTGCCAAAATGTGCCGCCCCAAATTTTTGGATCCGACCTTTGTGACGCACTATCCAGCAAATTTAATACCGCTCGCCAAACGCTCTTCCAAAAATCTAAATATCTCTTTAGCGTTTCAATTGGTTGTCGGGGGTGTCGAGATAGCAAAAGCATTTAATGAATTAAACGATCCAATAGACCAGCGGGAACGATTTAAAAAAGAAAGCGAGCTTGCCCAAAAAGGCGATATTGAAGCTCAACCACTGGATGAAGAATTTATTGAAGCGATGGAATATGGCATGCCTCCGGCCGCGGGCGCGGGGATCGGCATCGACCGCTTGGTGATGCTCCTTACCAACACCACTAACATAAAAGAAGTTATCCTTTTCCCAACGATGAAGCCAAAATAATATCGATGGATGTCAAACCTCCGAGGTTTGACAACTTTGCTTGACAATATACCTAAAATATGTATAATTTAGCTTAGCTCTCCTTGAAAGGAAAATACATGGAACAAACACAAAAAGGCGCCATAAGGCAGCTATTTACTAACACGAAGCGAACACTGGCAATTGCGTGGAAAGCGGACCGCGTTACGTTTCTGCTTATCTCATTCATGACGCTCTTGGGAGCGGCAGCGCCATTGGTGTTTAGCTATATTGCTAAATTATTTTTGGACCAGCTTATTTTCGCAGAGTCCAAGCTTGGAATAATTTCTGTGGCGCTACTGGGACTTTTTGCGCTGCGATATGTATTGCGAATGCTTGATAATCTCAAAGGTATTTATCAATATCAATATCTGGATAGAATATTCCGTTACCGGCTTGAAAATACACTGACAATGGAATTGGCCAAAAAATTATCCGCACTCGATCTTGCGCATTTTGAAAATCCTGAAACACAAAACTTAATTCAAAAAGTGCGGGAAGGATATACCTGGCGAATTACGCAATTTATACAGAATATATTTTTTGTTCTCGCATCAATCAGCACGCTTATCGGATCGTTCGTGATTTTACTGCCGTTTGGATGGTGGATACCAACCGCGATGGTTGCGGCAATCGTCCCCAGAGGCGGAAGCCGCAATTTTTGATCATATCGATAAGGTGTACCAAAATAAAAACTTGGTGTTAATATCGCATCGCTTCTCAAGCGTCAGGAACGCCAAGAACATAATTGTTCTAAAAGATGGAGCGATAATTGAAAAAGGAAATCACCAACAGCTCATGGTAAAGAACGGTTCTTACGCCCGCATGTTCCTAAAACAAGCCGAAGGATACCAGGAACAAGCTTCTGTGCATAACGCCTGAATAAAATCTTAATTTAGCTTCATTTTTACCCCGTCGCTTGCGAGCGACGGGGGTTTTTATGACTTGTATTCAAAGAAATTGTGGGATAAAATAATAATGAGGTGGGAAAAAGTGGATAAAACTGTGGACAAGGTGCATAACCTCCTAAAAATAAGCCTATGCTCATCGGAGAATATTTACACACAATAGATACTAAAAACCGCCTTTCGGTTCCTTCAAAATTTCGCAAAAGCCTTGGGAAGAATGTGGTAGTTTCTCGTGGGCTCGATCAATGTTTATTTTTATATCCTATCGAAGTGTGGAGAGGGCTCGCAGAAAAACTTTCAAAATTACCATGGGGAAAATCAGAAACGAGAAGCTTTGTACGAACCATGATAGCGGGCGCCATAGATTTAGAAATTGATTCCTTGGGAAGAATTTTGCTTCCGGATTATCTCAAAGCGTACGCGCACATTGAAGACGCCGTGATGATAGTAGGACTATACAACAGAGTAGAAATCTGGAATCCAAAAACATGGCAAGAATATAGTTCCGGCGCAAAAACTAATGTCGAAATGATTGCGGAAAAATTAGGAGAGTTAGGAATGTACTGATGATACATACATCTGTATTAGTAAAAGAAATTTTAGATCTTTTAAATCTTAAAAATGGCGATGCCATCATCGATGCCACGATGGGGGAGGGGGGACATACAAACGTATTTTTAGATATCGTGGGCGAGACAGGAAAAGTGCTCGGAATAGAGCAGGATGCAGAAATTGCAAAACGCGTTCCAAAAATTAAAAATTTGGTTATCGCGCTTGGAAATTTTATGGATATCGATATCATTGCTGAGAAAAATAATTTTAAAAATATAAAAGTAATTTTATTCGACTTGGGAATATCGAGCTGGCATTACCAAGAAAGTGGCCGAGGATTTTCTTTCAGTCGACAAGATGAACCATTGATTATGAAACTTGGCTCGGAAATCAATGAAGATTTAGAGTGGAACAGCGCTGCGGAAATAGTGAACCAGGTATCGGAGAAAGAATTAAGCGATATATTTTTTAAGTATGGGGAGGAAAGGAGGGCGCGGCGTATCGCAAAAAACATCGTTGAGGCGCGGAGAAAAAAAAGAATTGTATCCGTGGGCGATTTTTTAAAAGCAGCTGGAATAAAAGATGTAAAGCAAAAGGCAAGAATATTCCAGGCACTGAGAATCGCAGTTAATAACGAATTGTTGATTTTAACAAAAGGGATAGAACATGGATTTAAAATTTTGGCGCCAAAAGGAAGAATGGCAATCATCGCGTATCATTCTTTAGAGGATAGGATAGTAAAAAAATTTTTTAACGAAAAGAAAAAAAATGAAGAAGCAATTATTTTAACAAAAAAACCTGTTACGCCGAGCGGGGAAGAAATAAAATTAAATTCTCGCGCAAGATCCGCCAAGATGAGAGTTTTAGAAAAAATTTAAATAGTATGAGCACATTAGTTTTAAAATTAGCAAATATACATATCGTACGCCACGGAAGTGACGTGTTGGCAGAACAAAAAAAGACGCTGATAAAAAGTGGGCTTATTTTCTTCGCCATTATTTCTGTACTCTATATATATTTAGTCGGTTCCGTGGTCGCAGACACCGCGATGCTTAACAAAATGCAAATATCTCAAAAACAAGAAATGCAACGTTTGGGAGAAACAGAAAGCAGGGCATTATCGCAAAATCAAAATCTTACAGTACCTTATTTTCTCGGACAAGGCTATGAGGAACCAAAAAATCTTGATGTTATAAGAAGAAAGCAAAATGTTGCCAAAAACTCTCTCTCATCTTTCGACTAACAGAGTCCGCGGCATTATCTGCTCCGTCTTCCTTATCTTACTGATAATCGTGTCGCGGCTTTTTTTTATACAAATAGTAAAATATAAAACCTATACGCAACTTGCAGAGCTGCAACAAGAAGGCAACGGAAACGCGAGCAATAAAAGAGGGGAAATTTATTTTGAAAATAAAGATGGGTCTATTGTCCCTGCCGCTACCACCAACACCGGATATTTGCTCTATATAAATCCAAAATTAATACAAAACGAAGAAGTGGTCTTTGAAAAAATAAATTCAATAACGCCCATAGACAAAGAGATGTTTACCAAAATCGTTTCTAAAAAAAATGATCCCTTTGAAATAGTAAAACATAAATTGGGACAAGATGAAGCAGAAAAAATTAAAAACCTGAGTATCGAGGGCGTTGAAGTAAAAGAAGAAGATTGGCGTTATTATCCCGGGGGGAGACTAGCGAGCCATGTTGTGGGTTTTGTATCAACCATTTCAAAAAAACCGGAAGGAAGATATGGCATAGAAAAACAGTATGATGGCGTGCTGGGGGGAACCACTGACACCGCGCATACCAGCTCAAATAATTTTCTCGATGCGTTGCGCCGCGAACTTAAAAATGAAAAAGAGAGAGGACAAAACATAACGCTCACGATAGAACCAAGTGTAGAACAATTCATAGAAGGGGAATTGGACGCGCTTCAAAAAAAATGGCATCCGTCCGCAGGAGGAATTTTAATTTTGGAACCCGCCACAGGCAAAATACGGGGCATGGCCGCGATTCCTAATTTCAATTCTAATGAATACCAAAAAGAAAAAGATTTTTCTGTATTTTTAAATCCATTTGTTGAAAAAATTTTTGAATTAGGTTCTGTATTTAAACCACTTACCATGGCTTCCGCGTTAGATCAAGGCCTCGTGACCCCTGACACAACGTACGTCGACCGAGGAGAGCTTAAAATAGGAAACGCAACAATTAAAAATTATGACGGGAAGGCGCGAGGCGTAAGAACCATGACTCAAATTCTTGAAGAATCTTTAAACACCGGCGCAGTGTTTGTTATGCAGCGGCTGGGAAAAGAAAAATTTAAAGATTATTTTCAAAAATTTGGTTTTAGTGAACGCACGGGCATAGATGTGCCCGGAGAACTGAAGGGAAACCTTACCAACTTAGAAAGCGGCAGAGAAGTAGAATTTGCAACCGCATCATTTGGCCAAGGCATCGCCGTAACCCCCATTGAACTGATCATGGCGCTTTCTTCTCTTGCCAACGGAGGCAGGCTCATCCAACCATCTGTGGTAGAAAATGCAACCCCCGCAAAAATAATTCGCCAGGTTATCAAACCAGAAACATCTCAAACGATTACCAAAATGTTGGTTGATGTGGTAGATATGTCTTTAGCGGGAGGACAGGCGAAACTGCCCCATTATAGCATTGCCGCCAAAACAGGAACTGCGCAAATTCATAAAGAAAACGGCAAGGGATACTATGATAACCAATATCTGCATTCATTTTTCGGATATTTTCCAGCATATGATCCCCGGTTTTTAATTTTTATGTTTTTGATGCACCCGCAAGGAGTACAATATGCTTCGCAATCATTAACAGAATCGTTTAGAAAAATCGTCGATTTCTCAATTAATTACTACACGATCCCGCCCGACAGATGAAAAACCTTATCACTTCAATTTTAATATGGGAAGCAAAATGGGCGCTCAAACGTTTTACACCGCGTATTATTGCGATTACCGGATCGGTCGGAAAATCTTCCACCAAAGAAGCGATAGCAGCAGTTTTAGAAAATAAATTTCGCATTCGAAAAAGCCAAAAAAGTTATAATAGCAGCTTGGGCATGGCACTTTCCATTTTGGGGCTTACCACGGCATGGAAAAATCCCCTTGGCTGGCTCAAAAATATTGTCAAAGGATTTTTGGAGCTTAAAAATAAAAAATTTCCGGAAATTTTAGTGTTGGAGATGGGTGTAGATCGCCCCAAAGATTTGGACACATTATTGAAAATCGCACGGCCGGATATTTCCGTGGTTACCGCAATCGGAAAAATTCCGGTGCATGTTGAATTTTTTGCGGGACCGGAAGAGGTAGCCAAAGAAAAAGCAAAAATTATCCGTGCGCTTTCCACACAGGGATACGCTATTTTAAACATGGATGATGATGTTGTGTGGGATATGTCCGCCCAAGGCGGAGAAAAAATAAATGCCCATATCATCAGTTACGGCTTTCATCAAGATGCAAATTTTTCTGCCTCAAATTATAAAATTTCTCCGGAAGGAATTAATTTTAAAATAGATACTGACGGTGTTTCTGTGCCCGTGACATTAAAAAATGCGTTTGGGAAACAGCATGTCTACGCCGCGCTGGCAGCCGCGTGCGTTGCGCACGCCGTAGGAATAAATTTAATAGAAACATCCGAAGCGCTTTCTTTATATAAACCACTTCCGGGAAGAATGCGCCTCATGGACGGCATCAAAGAAAGTTATATTTTAGACGATTCGTATAACGCATCGCCGCTAGCCACACATGAAGCGCTTGATACCCTGCGAGACATGTACGAATCAATGGCGGAAGAAAAGCGCGGCAGAAAAATTGTTGTGTTTGGGGATATGATGGAAATCGGAAAATTTACCATTGAGGCGCATAAAGTCGCCGGCAAAAAAGTTTCTGAAATAGCTGGTTATTTTATTACCGTAGGACCTCGGGCAAAATTTTCCTCCGATGAGGCAGTGATGTGCGGAATGGATAAAAATCATGTCATCAATTTTTCAACTTCACAAGAGGCGGGGGAATATCTGAAACCGATTATTCAAAAAAATGATTTGATATTGGTAAAAGGCTCACAGGCTATTCGCATGGAAAAAGTTGTTTTAGAAATTATGGCGCATCCCGAGGAAGCTGAAAAAACACTTGTCAGGCAAGATGAATATTGGAAAACCCATTAAAAAGGGTTAGAGTGAAAATGATGCGCTCCTATCGTCTAGCCTGGTCTAGGACGCGCGGTTCTCATCCGCGTAACTCGGGTTCAAATCCCGATGGGAGCACACATAAAAAAAGCCCGGCATCGCTGGGCTTTTTTAAATTTATTTATGGAAAGAAAAAGTCATTTTCTTCCAAAATATCCTTTTCATGATAAAGCGCCAGTGCTCGCTCAAGGATATTCCGCAACTCACGGACATTCCCCGGCCACTGACACGCGATCAATTGATCCATCGCCTTCTGACTGATGGCGGGAAGACATTTGATCTCCAGCTCTCGCTGTAAGATTGGCAACAAATGTGCTATCAACAGAGGGATATCTTCTCTGTGTTCACGAAGCGGTGGCAAATGAATGGTCAGCACGGCAAGACGAAAATAAAGATCCTCTCGAAACTTTTCCTTACGTATTTCTTCTATCAAAATCTTATTGGTTGCCGCAATCACGTGTACATTGACCGGTATACATGAGGTACCGCCCAAGCGTAAAATCTTTCGACTTTCCAATGCCCGGAGAATTTTTATCTGCGCCGTGAGCGGCATGTCTCCGATTTCATCCAAAAAAATCGTCCCTCGGTCTGCACGCTCAAACGCCCCTTGATGAACGCGATAAGCACCAGTAAAAGCGCCTTTGTTATATCCAAAAAGTTCACTTTCAATGAGCGTATCTGGCATACCGCCGCAATTAACCGCTTCAAATGCCTTATTGCTCCTCTGACTTTCACTATGAATCATGCTGGCAATAAGTTCTTTGCCCGTACCAGATTCGCCAGAGATAAGAACCGTGCTCTGCACTCGTGCTGCCCGCGTTGCCAATTCCCGCACCGCACAAGCTACTTGACTTGTCCCAATAAACTCCATGGCACACCTCGCTCCTGATTCTGGATATTTTATATCATATTTCGCAAAGGTATGTCAACTGCTCGGAATGTAACTTTTCTTATACAATGTATGTATGATGGCATCAATTTTAATTGGTATTATTGTCGGAGCGGGTATCGGGACGATTTTATTTTTTTTACTAAAAGGAAATAAAGGGGGTGAGGAAAAAAATCAAGCGTTTTTGATGCTCCAAAATCAGATGAATGAACTTATGCGCGCGATGGACCAAAGGATGATGTCGGTTGATAATAAAATGGGGGAATCCACCAAAATGATGCAGCACCAGTTCGGAGAGTCGGTAAAAATGGTGCGTGATGTCACCGAGCGCCTCACAAAGCTCGACGAAACCAACAAACAGGTTATGTCTTTTACCGATCAGTTGCAAAACCTCCAGGATATTTTAAAAAATCCCAAACAACGGGGAATTTTGGGAGAATATTTTTTGGAAACACTTCTTAAAAATGTTTTGCCGCCCGGGAGCTACCAGATGCAATATCCATTTTCCGATGGCACCATCGTGGACGCAGTAGTTTTCGTAAGAGATAAAATAATCCCCATTGATTCAAAATTCTCAATCGAAAACTATAACCGCTTGACGGAGGAGAAGGATTCGATTGAAAAGGAACGCTTGGAAAAGGTGTTTAAGCAGGATTTAAAAAATCGTATTGATGAAACGGCAAAATACGTTAAACCGGAGGAAGGGACAATGGATTTTGCGTTTATGTTTATTCCTCACGAAGCAATTTACTATGATTTATTGGTCGCGCAAGTTGGAGCGGTAAAAGTAAATACCCGAGATCTCATCGAATACGCATTTAAAGAAAAGAAAGTGATTGTGGTTTCTCCAACATCGTTTTTGGCGTATCTTCAAACAGTGCTTCAGGGACTAAAGGCGCTTCAAATTGAAGAATCAGCCAAAGAAATAAAAAAACGAGTTGAAGAACTGGGAAGGCATCTCATAAGTTATGAAGATTTTATGAATAAAATCGGTAAGAATTTAGGAGTTACGGTAAACGCCTACAACGGCGCCGCCAAAGAGTTCAAAAAAATAGATAAAGATGTGTTGCGAATTACCGGGAAGGGAATTGATGCGGAGCCGGTTTTATTGGAAAAACCAGATGAACTTACGGAGTAAGCATGGATCAACAAAATTATTTTTCGGAATTAAAAAGCTTTTTTCAAAAATTGCCGGGGATCGGCCCACGGCAAGCAAGCCGCTTCATCTGGGCGATTTTGGATTTTACTCCGGAGGAACACCAAAAAATGGTAGAAACAATAAAATCCTTGCCGGAATATTTAAAAAGGTGCGATACCTGTTTTAGAATTTTCAATTTAAGAAATAAAGAAAATAAAACCTGCTCCTTCTGCGCTCCGACATCTCAAAGAGATCAAACCAAAATAATGGTTTTGGAAAAAGACAGTGATTTATTAAATATTGAGCGCACGGGGTTTTATACAGGAATCTACCACGTCCTGGGAAGTACATTCGATCCTTTGAGTGAAAATCCCATTGTGCGCGAAAGAATTAAAGCACTTCATGAAAGGATCTCCGAGATCGGAAAATTGGGAAATAAAATTTCTGTGCCAGAGGAAATTTTATTTCCCAATTTTCCGATCGAGATAATATTAGCGCTTTCCGCTACAAAATTAGGAGAATTCACCGCCGAATACATAAAAAAGGTTTTGGAATCATTACCGATCAAAATAACCCGATTGGGAAGGGGATTAAGCAATGGCACCGATCTCGAATACGCCGACGAACACACCCTTCGCCAAGCCCTTGATAATAGAAAATAACCCCGCTCCAAGCGGGGTTATTTATATCGAAATAATTTTGACAACGCTGACCGGCTGACGATGGCCTGTCTTTTTGCGATAGCGAGTTTTTGAGTGGTATTTAAAGGTAGTGACTTTCTTAAGCCTTTTTTGATCAACAAGCTCCGCAGACACTTTTTTCCCCGCAAGATACGGCTTGCCTAAGTCGATATTTCCATTTTCTTCAACCATCAATACGGCATCAAAATCAAATTTTGCACCGGTGTCGTGGGGCAACTTTTCTACTTGTATTTTTTGACCTTCGGAAACAAGATATTGTTTGCCTCCGGTTTCGATTACCGCTAATTTCATGATTCTCATAACCTTAGCATGAAAACAAAAAGAAGCAAATTTTTGAGCCAGCCTTTGTTTTTTATTTGTTTTCTAAAAGTTTTTCTCCATGGGCCGGAAACTTACTTGATCTTGATTAAAGTAAAGCGTTACCTTGCCGGTAGGGCCGTTGCGATGCTTGAGGATTAAAATGTCCGCTTGATTTTTCCGATCGGTATTTTCTTTGGCTTTGTCTTCGCGGTAAATAAACATAACGACATCCGCATCTTGCTCAATTGCACCTGACTCGCGAAGGTCTGCCAGTTGGGGCTTTTTATCGATTCGGTGCTCAACCGCGCGATTTAACTGCGAAATCGCAAGCACAGGCACATCGAGCTCTCGCGCCAAGCCTTTAAGAGACCGTGAAATTTCAGTAATTTGCTGAACAATGTTATCGGTATTGCCTCGCGGCACCATCAATTGCAAATAATCCACAATGATCAGCCCCAAACCCTTTTCAGCTTGGAGGCGACGAGCCTTAGCGCGCATTTGCAAAATATTAATCGATCCTTCGTCATCAATGTAGAGCGGCGCTTTATGCAGTGCGGCAAGCGCGTCGCGGATTCTCGCAAAATCATCGCTTTCCGGTGAAAGTCTTCCCGTGCGAAGTTTCCACAAATCCACATGAGCCTCGGAGGCGATAAAGCGGTCAACGAGCTGGCTCGAAGACATTTCCAAAGAAAATACCCCCACAGGAATATTTTCTTTTAATGCAATGTTTCGCGCGATATCCATCGCGAGCGCTGTCTTGCCCAACGAGGGGCGAGCCGCCAAAATTACCAAATCTGATTTTTGAAGACCGGAAAGAATGTTGTCCAATTCTTTAAATCCAGTGGGAACTCCGCGAAGCACTCCGGTATCTTTATGAAGCCGGTCTATTCGTTCCCACGCTTCGTCCAATGCTTCGGAAACCGGAGAAAATCCTTTTACTAAGGTGTGTTGGGAAATTGCAAAAATCCTTTTCTCCGCTTCGTCCAGCAAAATATCAACATCGTTCTGCTCTTGATACCCCAATTGCGATATCCCGTGGGAAACGGAAATCAAATCCCGCAAAATTTTCTTCTTTCGCACAATTTCTGCGTAATACCCAATACTGGAAGAAGTAGGGACACTATTTACCAAGTTTGTTAAGTAACTCATGCCTCCGATTTCATCTAATCTTCCGGCACTTTTTAAGTAATCGCTTACCGATAAAATATCAATGGGTTTGTGGGCGGAGTGAAGCGCCAACATCGCATCAAAAATTAATTTGTGCTCGGTTTTGTAAAAATCTTCTTTGCCGATAATATCAACAACCTTGTTTATTACATCTCCTTCAAGCAAAACAGATCCCAATAAAGAAATTTCCGCCTCAACATTTTGAGGAGGCATCCGCGGACCGTCAAACGGCGAGAGAAATTTTTCAGAAAACACCGGATTTTTTTGAGGTTCCTTCTTCATTACTTATATTTTAAAACGTAAATCTTAAAACAGCAAAAATCAAAAAAGTGGAGAACTTGAGGACAACCCTTTTGCCCTGTAAATAAGACTAAACTTTTTTAATAGCCGAGCCGGTAGGGGTGTCTTCAACAAGATACCCCATTTTTTTTATTTTATTCCTAACTTCATCGGCTTTTGCCCAGTTTTTGTTTTTACGATACTCTTCGCGTTTTTCGGCTAATTGAGTAATTTCAAAAGGTGTGGCCGCGGATTTGATATTTTTAAAGCCGAGACTCAAAACTTTATCAAAATCATACAGCAAGCTTAAAATTTCTTTGGCGCTATATGTATTAGGATTTTTATTATATTCGTGAATCAAATTCCAAACTATTGTCAGCGCTTTCGGCGTATCAAGATCATTGAAAATTGCTTTTTTGAAATTGGGCAAAACCACAGCAAGGTTTTTCAAAACTACTTGCGGTGGTTTGGTCTTGAGTAATCTTACAAAATCATATAGTCGATCCAAAGAATTTTCTGCGGCCTGAAGCGATTCCCGGGTAAAATTTAGCTGCGATCTATAATGCGCGGTGAGCATAAGATACCGAAAGGCGAGCGTGTTAAAACCTTTTTTTTCTAAATCTCGCAGGGTATAAAAATTTCCCAAAGATTTTGACATTTTTTTGCCGTCTATCAAAAGAAGCTCGCCGTGCACCCAGTATTTTACAAATTTTTTACTGGTGGCCGCTTCCGATTGGGCAATTTCATTTTCATGATGCGGAAATATCAAATCTACTCCAGCGGCATGGATATCAAATGATTTTCCTAAATTTTCCATAGACATGGCGGAACACTCAATATGCCATCCCGGGCGGCCCAAGCCAAATGGCGCTTTCCAAAAAGGTTCTCCTGTTTTTTTGCCTTTCCATAAAACAAAATCCTGTGCTTCGTTTTTCTGGTATTCATCAACATCAACTCGAGCCCCCGCCTTGAGTCCTTTTTTATCTAGATGGGCGAGCGCTCCATACTTTTTAAATTTGGAAATATTGAAATACACGGATCCTTCTTTTTGATAGGCATATCCCTTTTTCAGCAAGACAGAAATTAATTTAATCATTTCCGGAATATATTCGGTCGCTCTCGTGAATGCATTTGGAAATTCGATACTCAATTTTTTTAAATCTTCTTTAAAAAGATTTTCGTATTTTTTGGTAAATTTTTTGAGAGGCTCTGCTGCTGTATGTGCGCCTTTGATTGTCTTGTCATCAACATCGGTAATATTCATAATTTGCTTCACTCGATACCCGCCGTATTCCAGCGTCCGCCGAAGAATGTCTTCAAATACATACGTTCGTAAGTTGCCGATATGTGCATAATCATAGACGGTCGGCCCGCATGTGTATAAACCTACAAAACCTTTCTTCAGAGGCTTAAAAAGTTGTTTTTTTCTGGCGAGGGTATTATAGAGCCGTAGGTTTTGTAAAGATTGAATCTTCATTGGTTTTCATTATAATGGATAAATGGCTAAGAGAAAAATAGGTCTTATTATTATATCGTTTATTTTTGCAATCGGGCTTTTTGGGTCGGGCATCTATATTGGAATTAAACTTCCTGCTGAAAGCAAAATCGCTGGACTCATTAATAAAGAGCCGGCGTTTCAATGGGGAGACAACACAAATTTTGCAACCTTTTGGCAAGCGTGGGACTTGCTTCAGCAAAAATTTGTAGACAGAGAAAAATTAGATCGCCAAAAAATGATTTATGGGGCAATTTCCGGCCTCTATAAAGCGAGCGGGGATCCTTACACGGTATTTTTCCCCCCAAAAGAAAATCGGGATTTTCAAAATGAAATTAAAGGATCATTTGAAGGAGTGGGAATGGAAGTGGGAATACGAAAAAATATTTTGACGGTAGTAGCGCCCCTCAAAGGAACGCCCGCTGAACGAGCGGGAATTAAAGCGGGGGATAAAATTTTAAAAATAAATGATACTTCCACAAACGATCTCTCCACAGAGGAAGCGGTCGGCCTTATCAAGGGACCAAGGGGCACTATAGTTAAACTGGCGATATTAAGAAATGGCGATGATCGAGCGCGGGTAATTGAAATCACGAGGGACATTATTACGATCCCCACCATAGATACAGAGACCACCGTTTCTAAGTCAAACAATGGGTCATCGGGGAGCAACCCCAAAAATGACCAGCCAAAGGATATATTCGTTATACGGCTGTATAATTTTTCTGAAAGTTCTGCGATCAAATTTAGGGAGGCTGTCAGAAAAATGCTCGAAGGCGGCCAAAAAAAACTGATTATCGACTTGCGGAATAACCCGGGAGGATTTTTGGATTCAGCGGTGGATATCGCGAGTTGGTTTTTGCCACAAGGAGATGTAGTGGTGACCGAGCACTTCGGTCCGGGAAATGAACGCGTTCACCGAAGCAGGGGATACGACGTACTCAAGGGCATCCCTGTGGTTATATTGGTAAATCAAGGATCGGCCTCTGCCTCGGAAATTTTGGCAGGTGCTTTGCGAGACCACGGCATCGCAACGCTCGTAGGCGAAAAAACTTTTGGCAAAGGATCGGTACAAGAGTTAATGCAGTTAACTTCGGATACGTCTCTTAAAATCACGATAGCTAAATGGCTCACTCCCAAAGGAAATACCATTGCAGAAGTAGGGCTCCAACCAGATATCGAAGTGAAAGTAACAGAATCAAACACTCAAAAAGGCAAAGATCCGGTCATGGAAAAAGCCCTCGAATTATTAAACAAAAAATAAAAATGAAAATAATATTATTAAAAGATGTAGCAAATATTGGTCGCGCAGGAACTATAAAAGACGTGTCTGATGGCTACGCGCGCAATTTTTTATTACCGCAAAAACTCGCCGACATCGCAACGGCGCATACGATCAAAAAACTGGAAGAAGAAGCAAAAAATAAAAAAGTAAAAAAAGAAAAAGAACATGAAGGATTTCACGCTTTGCGAAGTGCTTTGGTAGAGCGGGGGATCAGTATTAAAAAGAAAACGGATGAAAAAGGAGGTCTCTATGCCGCAATATCCGCCAAAGATATTTTAGAAGCTCTTCGAGAACTTAACTTTCCTGTGCCGAAAAATATAGCGGAAGATGCGATCACCTTTGATGCGCCGATTAAAACAACGGGCTCCGGGGAAGCCCGCATACATTTTCCTCCCAATGAAAAAATAGTAGTTAAAGTGGAAGTGGAAAAACTTTAGACAACGGAAACCCTATGGATATGTTTTTTTGAGCCGTCAAAATTAATTTTTCGGCGCAGTTCGTATTTTACCGTTCCGCTTTTGACCGCATAAATAGTGTCGTCTTTTCCTATTTTTACACCGTTTCCCGCGATAAATTTAGAGCCGCGCTGGCGAACCAAAATAGCCCCCGGCTTTGCAACTTCGCCGGAAAAAAGCTTTATGCCCAAATATTTAGGGGCTGAATCTCTTGAATTTTTAGTTGATCCGCCAGCTTTTGTATGTGCCATATTAATGCTAGGGTAGCATTACCATATGGACAAAGTCAATAAGATTAAAGAATGGTTTTGGCGTTATCAAAAGGACATCGCCTTATTTCTTATTGTTATGCTTTTGGTCTCCGTATGCGCTGGCCTTCTGCGTCTCTGGCTCATAACTCCCCACAAAATGCCCATAAAAATAGAAACAAATTGACGCTCCGAGAGCGTCAATCGAAGGAACAATTTCAACAGTTATGATGGAACAAGTTCATGTCTTGAGTGTGGAAGAAACCCGCTTGCGCATTCGCACCGCTTCCGGGATTAAACCATATTAATTTGTCTCGAGATCAAATTTCGACAAAGCCCTGAAATTCCGGGGCTTTTTTGTTTCCGTGCTCTGATCAAATTAATAACCGATCGGTTATTAATTTGATCACTATTTTTTTTACCGGTTTGGTGGAGGGGGTGAGTACTGTAAATTCCTTTTGCAAAATTTTTTGATCGGAAATTGCCGAACGAATGTGGGGTGGGAGAGTGTCTATGATGGATTTTAACTTCTTGTCATCGGCCTCCAAAATAGTATGCGTCGCACAATACACCTTTTGCGACCTATTGAGCTGGTGGAAGTTTGGGAGCAATAGAATCATATGGATTAATGCCCCTCTTCAACCCGCTCATTACATTAACAAACTGATTCCAGATTAAATCTCTGAATACGCTCCAAATATAGCTGAATGGAACGCTTAAATAATTATTCCAAAGCCAAGAAATCCACCGAGTCGCGAAGCCTAAATTATCCTTCAAAATGGGATTAGAAAAGAGCGAGGTTAAAGAAACGCCCAAAAGGCTCAATATAATGAGTAAAAGCACTAAAATGATTATGATTTGTATAAAACCGCTACTCATAAATAATTAAGCGGATTAAGATATCCTCCGTAAGGCAAAACCCCACAAACTCTGCTTTGCCTTAATTCAACGGTTCGCGCGTCATATACGGTAAAATGAAGGTGCGGGCCAGTGGTATATCCAGTATTACCGCTATATCCTATTATATCACCTCTGTGCACTGCCTGCCCACGAGTTACCAACACCAGCGAAAGATGCGCATAGAGTGTGGCTAAATTGTTGGGATGGTCTATCACGATCCATTTGCCATAGGAGCCGCGAGGACACATGATATCCGCATTACCCGTTGCCATAACCCTGCCATTTTCTGTCGCTCGCACGATAGTTCCAATGGGAGCCCGAATATCTACCCCGTTATGAAATCCGTTTTTATATACATCGTTATAAATAGAAAAATTTGTGTGCCCAAATCCCTGTGTAACAACTCCCCCATCTATGGGAACCAGAAGAATCCCTCTCCCGAAACTCGGCAACGTTCCTAAATCAATTTTTTTCTTGAGCTGATTTTCTATATTTTTTATTTCATCGTAAATTTCTGCCCGTTTGATCTCTCGGTCCCGCAATAATTTCTGGTATGCCACTTCTTGGTTTTTAGTTTCTTTCAGAAGAGTTGCTTTTTCTGTTTTACTTTCTTGCTCGATTTCCTTTTCTACCATAAGCTGCCTTTTGAGGTTTGCTAATTCTTTTTTTGCGGTTTCGGCTTTTGTTTTCTCATTTTCGAGTTCAGTTTTTACCTGTTTTAAATCTTCGTAGTTTTGCTTTACTCCTTGATTAAGCTCTCGCGTGCTCTCTATGGTATTAAAAAAGTCTGACAGGCTATTATATTTTAAAAATACTTGAATATAATCTTCCGATTCTGTTTGATCTAAATTTTTCAAAAGCTTGCCCATGATATCTTGCCGGTCAGCAAGAAAAATTTTAGTATCGCTGATATTCAACCCCAGCGATTTTATTTCAAGTTCTTTTTCTGAAATTTTTTTCTGAGTAAGATTTATTTTTGCGTTTAACTGTTTCACTTGGGAATTCAGCCTCAAAATTTCTTTACTTAACGTGCTTGCAGTGTTTTCTGCTTCGTCAATATTTCCCTGAAATTTTTTGATTTCCGCTTCCAGCGTATCGATTTCTTGATTTTTATTGTCTATTTGTTTTTGTAAATCCATAATACCAGTGTCCGCTTTTACAATATCGAGATCAAAACGAGAAGCTGGCAAAACAAAAATAGCCATCAAAACTGCTATCGTTAAAACCGCAATGCGCCATTGAATCATAGCTTTATTTTAACATGAAAAATAATAACCCTCGCTTTCGCGAGGAGTATTTTATTTTGTCGGCCAGTTAAAAGCCGCCATGCAAATTCCCGCTCCAAAGCAATGTGGAGCTCTGTATTCGCTTTATAGATTCGTCTTTGCCTAAAATTGCCATGATATCAAAAGGGCCGGGTGAAGCCTTTTTGCCAGAAAGCGCGACACGGAGTGGCCACAGAAGCTCTCCCCTATCTTTTCCAGTATTTTCCAAAAATATTTTTTCCAAATTTTCTTTAGTAAAATCGGCATCAAAATTTTCTAGAATTGCTTTTGATTTTTCCAAAGATTTTCTTATTTCTTCCTTCGTCATAGATTTCCATTGGAGCAAATCTGTGCTTGGTTTAGGTTCCGCAAAAAAATAATCAATTTTTTCCGGAAGCTCGGAAAGTTTTTTAAGCCGCGGCTGCTCTAATTCTATAATATTTTTCAACTTGGACGTCCGACGTCCAAGTTGATTTGGACGTCGGACGTCCAAGAGAAATGGCGTTGCGAGATCCACCAGTTCCGAGGTTGATTTTGTGCGAATATATTCGCCATTCATCCAATCCAGTTTTTTAACATCAAAAATTGCTCCTGCTTTCTGAACTTTTTCCAAAGAAAACTCTTTTATTAATTCGTCTTTTGAAAAAATTTCTTGTTCAGTCCCCGGATTCCATCCAAGAAGAGCCAAAAAATTAAGCATTGCTTCAGGCAAATATCCATCTTTGCGGTACTCCGCGACAGATGTTGCGCCATGGCGCTTTGATAGTTTTGAGCGATCCGATCCCAAAAGAAGGGGCAAGTGCGCATACGTAACTTGAGGAAGATTGAGGGCTCGCTGAATTAAGATATGTTTGGGGGTATTGGAAATATGATCTTCTCCGCGAATCACATGAGTGATATCCATAACCGCATCGTCTATGACGACCGCAAAATGATACAAAGCACTTTCTAAGCTTCTCGCTAAAGAAAAATCTCCAAGGAGTTTTGGATCAAATGAAATTTCCCCGCGAATCTCGTCGTGAAAAACTATTTTTTCTTCCTGGTTATTTTTGAAGCGTATAATCCCCTCCTCCAAATTTTTATCTCTGGCATTGCACACATGTTTTGGCGGTTCTTT
>OBEQ010247156.1_pt1 | contig 32744 bp, 39 predicted proteins | sample 1670901 | NCBI WGS metagenome assembly OBEQ01 (sample SAMEA104232315, study PRJEB22302) | groundwater metagenome | biome: forest; feature: aquifer; material: groundwater | place: USA | collected 2011-08-07 | depth 5.4 m | reverse complement strand
CGCCTTCCAATGTTTCTAATTCTTCAAAGAGCTTTGTCCCTTTGAGCGAGGAAAGCATTCTGGCGTGTTGGGCCGTCGGTTTTAGAACCTGTGGGACCCGAGGGTTAAAATTCATTTCCTTAGAAACCTCTTCAATTCGGTCGACAAGCATTCCCTGGCTCACCTGACCGATCCGGTAAAGCTGGATCATTTGGTTGATTTCAATTTGTTTCGCCTTAGACAATTTTGTAAGGACCTTTTGCTGGAATGCTCGAATTAATTGCGTCATAGCCGCATCAAATTCTTCGCCTTTGAAACTTTTCTCATTTGACTCAGCCGCAAGAATTTTATTCAATTCGGGATAACGATCCTCAAAGGACCCGCCTTCTTGCTTTGGACTCAGAGTTTTTAGAGTCTTCAAGTATTCCATCAAATCGATGGATTCCCCGCGGAAGGCTTTCTGCTTTTCATGAAATGTTTTTACATTCTCTGAGAAAGAACTCTCGCCTTTTTGGGTGAGGCCGGATTCAATCTGATCAAGGCGATTCGAAATTTCCTTTTCTTTTTGAATCGCATCCAGAAACGCTTGCTTATTTTCGTTGTAAAGCGCTTGGGTTTCAATTCCATAATAGTCCGTGTCAAACTCTTCATTTAAGATGGAAGCAATTTCACCGCCCGAAAGTTCACCCTTCGAGACATAATCATTCAGGATTTTTTCTTTCACTTTCTCATCCGGAAACGATTTAAAGAAAAGGCTGTCCAGCTTGCCCTCCCCTCCTTCCAAAAGCACCAAGGGAAGCCCGTATTGTTTCTGAAAGAGGTGGATCAGCTTGCGAATGTTTGTTTCCGAATCATAGTTGGTGTGGGCGTCTTGAAGATAGATAATGAACTGGTCTGATTTGACTCCTTGAGGAATGAATTTTTCTTGAATTGTGCCCAAATCTCCGGAGAGAGAAAGGGAGTCAAAAACTTTGGCCGGATCTCCCAGATCAGCCCTATTGGCTGGGGCAACACCTTCGATCAAATGCTGGGCATAAGAAGTACCAGGATTTATAGAAAGATTGAAAAGTGTGAAAGAAATGAGCACAAAAAAAGCGGTCGATTTTTTGTACCAACTGAAAGTTTGTTTTTTCATTCTTGTGATCACCCAAAAATTATCAAATTCATGGCCACCCACTTTTCGCCCTACATAAAGTATGCCTGCGCAGGTTTGGAGATGCTAATGTATTTTCCGAATTTCTTCGGCTTTCTTAGAAATTTTAGAAAGGTGGCTTTAGGAGTTATTCCGAATTTGAGGAAAGGATGAGGTGGGCGAAGCAAGCGGCATTAGTTCTTCTTTAAAAACTGGCGCACCTGGTCATGATTTCCAACGAAAACAAGGTAATGAACGCTTTTTTCAAAACGAGTTAAAACGCGCACTTGCCCCTCTATATAAGCTTCCCAAATTTGATCACGAAGTTTCTTGAAAACGAGTCGATAGCTACGACCTCCATGCTCAAAAACGTAAGGCGCTCCGCCTGCAGAAAACTCGGATCCAAAATAACCCTGAAGACCAACAATAACCAAATTCGCAACATGCGTTTCACGCTGACCTAATTTTTTAAGACACCTATCGTAACTAGGAAGGAAAAAAAGTCGCAGTGGCATTAACGCGGTTTATGGGCTCGTTTAATCCACTCGGTGGTGACGGGTTTTGCAAGGTGCTTCTCTTTCTGGTAGGTTTCTTCAATGAAATCCAGATCTTCTTTGGAAAACACTCGTTCCACAGGATCGATGGGGGTTAAAATAATATGATTTCCATTGATTTCTGCTTTGAAGTAACGCCCTTCCCCCAGATTAAGCATAGCAACGAACGAGGATGGTAAGTTAATTTGTCGATTTCGATTCATCTTAAGGACCGTGGTCATAAAACACCTCTACCAGGAACTATACCCAATACTAATGAATTTGTCAAATTAATAATTTATTAATTTCACGGATCACTCGGAATTTTTGCTAAGAATAAGATGGGCGAAGCAGGCGGCGCTAAAACCAGAATCGATATTGACAACCGCCACGCCTTGAGCACAAGAATTGAGCATCGTAAGAAGGGGTGCGATTCCTTTGAAGTTAGAACCATAGCCAACGCTCGTCGGTACCGCAATAACGGGTTTTGCCACTAAGCCAGCCAATACACTCGGGAGTGCCCCTTCCATTCCGGCAATACAAATAATAACGTCGGCCTTTTCAATTTCGTGCACATGATCCAGGAGCCGATGGAGACCGGCCACGCCTAAATCATAAAAGGTTCTTACCTTCCTGCCGACTGTTTCAAGTGTAATTCGCGCTTCCTCTGCTATGGGAATGTCACTCGTTCCTGCAGTCACAATAGCTACTTCCCCACTCAAAACCCGTTTCTTGCCGTTTTTTGAATAAGCAATGCACCCTTCTTTAGAATAGGCGAGTTTCGGAAAACGCTTCTTCAATTTTCTAAATCTTTCTTCATCCAACCTGGTAATCAAAAGCGGTGCTTTACTTTTAGTAAGCGCATTGGTGATTTTTTCAAGCTGAGTGATCGTTTTCCCGGGAGCGTAAACGACTTCCGGTAAATTTTTCCTCAAAGGCCGGTGATGATCCAGGTGGGCAAAAGAAAGGGATTCATAGGAAAGATGGCGAAGTTTTTGAAAGGCTTTTTGAGGAGAAAGTTTTCGCTTTGATACTTTTCTTAAAATTTCTTCAATTGCTTTTTGGGTGTACATATTCAAACATCACGGGCACCAATTCGGCGGCCGACCCAAGAAAAAACAACCAAGACAAAAAGTGTAATAATCGTTGCCGCGAAAGCTGCCTGAAAATAACCCATCCCGCACGCGAGACCAATGCCGGAGGCGGTCCAAAGACCTGCCGCGGTAGTCAACCCTTTAATGCCGGTTCCCGAACGAATAATCGTTCCCGCTCCAATAAATCCGATTCCTGTCACCACTTGTGAAGCAATGCGTCCGGGATCCCCTCCGTGGGCCATATCCGCAATCCGAATAGAAACCAACATGAGGAGCGCAGAACCCAAAGCTACTAATGAATGTGTCCTAAAACCTGCAACCTTACCATGAAGTTCACGTTCAAATCCAATGAGGCCGCCTAAAATTGTAGCAGCGCCAAGCCGAATAATAATTTCAATGTCCGTGTTTGAAATTTCCATTAGTTCCCCCTATTTTTAATGATGGATCCGCAACCATTTGAAAATCAGAACGCTTTCCCTTCTTAAATAACGCGTACCCCAGACGAGCAATCATGGCTGCGTTATCCGTTGTCAGTTCAAACGGCGGAAGGAAAAGCTTAATCTCTCTCATTTGAGTTTCTTCCGCAAGCAACTGGCGAAGCCTTGAATTGGCACTAACACCGCCGCCCACAACAACTGCTTTTATTTTTTCTTCTTCACAAGCAAGGACTGTTTTCTGCGCAATCCATTGCATGACTGTTTCTTGAAAACTGGCACAAAAATCCTTCAGGAATTTTTCTGAACGGAATTGTTTCGCGTTGCGTTCATGGAGATTTAAAACAGCAGTTTTAATTCCACTGAAACTAAAGTCAAAACGTCCGTCTTGTTTGGGCTTGGTAAAAGAAAAAGTCTTTGGATTTCCGCTTTGTGCAAGCCGATCGATCACAGGGCCGCCCGGATAACCCAGCCCTAAAATTTTGGCTACTTTGTCATACGCTTCTCCAATCGCGTCATCGATTGTTTCGCCTAATAAATCATAATGATAATTTTGATAGCGCACCAAACTCGTGTGGCCGCCGGAAACAATTAAACCGATAAACTTAGAAGGTTTTTTCTTTCCGATAAAATTTGCTTCCAGATGGGCTTCAATATGGTTAACGCCAATTAATGGAATGTCGAGTGAAAAACTCAAAGCTTTTGCAAATGAAACACCTACAAAAATAGAACCAATGAGGCCGGGGCCTTTGGTTACGGCGATTAAATCAATTTGATTGGGTTTAAGACGAGCCTTGCGGAGCGTTTCGCGATAAACCAAATCAATGGCTTCCAAACAATGGCGCGAAGCAATTTCAGGAACCACGCCGCCGAACGGCTTGTGATGAGCCAGACTTGAAGAAATAATATTGGCAAGAATTTGATCGTTACCTTTTAAGACCGCACAAGCGGTTTCATCGCAAGAAGTTTCGATTCCGAGTGTATACATAATCTATGAAACATCCTTCAAGGTGGCAAGTTCAAACCCTTCAGATTCCAATTTAGGAATCGCTTTTTTAATCGCCGAAAGTGTTTTTTCACGATAATGTCCGATCACAACGGCAACTCCATTTTGCCGCGCTACTTGAGCAGCTTCATCAATATGCTTGGAAATATAATCAGAATCATCTTGGTTATCAAGAAATACATCTCGTTTCAAAACCGGCATACCCAGCGCATAAGCTACTTTATGGCCGATAGAATTGGAGCTCGTGATACTGTCCAGGAAAATAAGCTGCTTTCGCTTCAACTCTTTCAAAACGATGTACATTAGGCCTCGATCGCGAGTAGCGCGTGAACCCATATGATTATTCACGCCTAAAACACCAGGAACGCTCGCTAAATCTTTTTCGAGAGTTTCCCTTACTTCATTTACGCCCATATCTACCGTAATTTTTCCGGGGCCTGGATCCTGTTCAGCATCTTCAGGTTCTAAAGGAAGATGCAAAATGGTGGAAAATCCGCGCTTTTTTCCTTCCTCAGCAAAATATTTTGAATAAGGAAGCTGAGGTAAAATTGCAAAGGTGACACGGTGATCAAGCGAAAACAAAAGATCGGCAATTTTTTTATTATAGCCGATATCGTCAATAATAAAAACAATCCGAGGTTTTTGGATCTTCTCGCTAATCGCTTTAGATTGAACCGCTCTTTCCGCCGGAAGCACTTTCTCCTCACCCACCAACTTCTCTGCCATGCTTTTCGGAAATGGCTCCGGCATAGCGGCCATTGAAACCGGCGTACTCCCAAACGTTTGCATAATGGCTTGAGATCTTGAAACAATGTGTTTCGGATAATGCCAGCCAAAACCTTTTTGTCCCAAACCGTACCCAATTAAAACACCAATTCCTAGAACCATTACCGTAATAAGAATGATCGGATAATCCCTGAAGAATTTCCCGAGGCTAAAACTTTTATTATCGCTATATCTACGCTTTGCCATGACCCAATGATGCTAATTTTCTCTCTAGGATTTCGTTGATTAATTTTGGATTGGCTTTTCCCTTTGTTTCTTTCATCACCTGCCCCACCAAAAACCCAATCGCTTGCGGTTTTCCAGAACGAATTTCATCAACTGTTTTCTGATTCGATTTGATAACACGATCGGCAATCTCTTCAAGCAGTTTCGTATCCGTTACCTGAACCAAACCTTGTTCTTTAACGATTGACTCCGCAGAAGCGCCGGTAGCCCACATTTGCGGGAAAATGTCTTTTGCAATTTTGCCACTTACCGTGTTGTCTTCGATTAATTTAAGTAAACCGGCAAATGCCTTCGGTTTTATGGGAGCCTCTTTGATCTCAATTCCATCTTTATTCACCAGTGCTAAAAATTCACTTTGAATCCAATTGCTTGCAAGTTTTGGACTTACTTTTTCGCACACCGTTGATTCGAAATAATCTCCAAGTTCTTTATCTGAAACCAAAACGTAGGCATCATATTCCGAAAGTCCGTATTCTTTATGAAAACGTTCTATTCGTGCTTTTGGAAGTTCAGGAAGCGATTTTCTGAGTTCCTCAATTCTTGCAGTTGACACAGTAAACGGAACCAAATCGGGTTCCGGAAAATATCGGTAATCATGGGCATATTCTTTGGAACGCATGCTAAAGGTCTGGCCTTTTGATTCATTCCAAAGCCGAGTCTCTTGAGAAATCTTTTCACCGTTTTCAACGGCTTCGGTTTGCCGTTTTATTTCATAGGCCAGTGCTTTCTGAACGGCGCGGAAGGAATTCATATTTTTAATTTCCACTTTCGTTCCGAATTTTGTTTCGCCTTTCTTTCTAATCGAAACATTGGCATCGCAGCGAAGGCTTCCTTCCTCCATATTGCAATCACTCACATCTAAATATTGAAGAATGGCTTTCAAACTCACGAGATATTGAAATGCTTCCTCAGGCGATCTGAGATCGGGTTCTGACACAATTTCAAGCAGCGGAACCCCTGCCCGATTGTAATCCACCCAACTTCCGTCCCGGACACCTTCATGAAGAAGTTTGCCTGCATCTTCTTCCAAATGAGCACGCGTAATCCCAATTTTTTTCTGTATGAATTCATTATTGTCTTGTTTCACTTCAACCGCAAGAGACCCTTTTGATGCAACAGGCATGTCGTATTGAGAAATCTGATACGCTTTCGGTAGATCGGGATAAAAATAATTCTTCCTGTCAAATTTAATCTTGCTTGAAATTTGGCAGCCAAGTGCAAGCCCGACTTTAATTCCAAGCTCAAGCACACGTTCATTCAAAACGGGAAGCGAACCCGGAAGACCCAAACAAACGGGGCATGTGTTTTGATTCGGTTCCGCGCCAAATTGAGTGGGACAAGAACAAAAAATTTTGCTCTCTGTCTTAAGCTGAACGTGAACTTCTAACCCGATGACAGGTTCATACTGATTGGTCATAGTTTTGGATGCTTCTCGTGCCATTTAGCAGTTGCTTCATAGGCTGAAGCTGCGCGAAAAATTGTCCCTTCATCAAATGGTTTCGCGGTAAGCTGCATTCCAATCGGAAGCCCGTTGGCACTAAATCCGCAAGGAAGGCTCATCGCTGGAACGCCGGCAAGATTGGCTGAGATCGTATAAATATCGGAAAGATACATGGAAAGCGGGTCGTTCATTTTCTCACCAATTTTAAAAGGTGGTGTCGGAGCCGTAGGCCCTAAAATCAAATCGACTTTCTGGAATGCTTGATCGAAATCTTGTTTGATCAGCGTCCTCACCTTTAAACCTTTTAAGTAATAAGCGTCGTAATAGCCTGCCGAAAGAACAAAAGTGCCGAGCAAAATTCTGCGCTTCGCCTCAGCGCCAAAACCTTGATCGCGTGTTTCAAAATACATATCACGAAGATTCGCGCTTTCATGACGGAAACCGTACTCCACCCCATCAAACCGGCCCAAATTGGAGCTTGCTTCTGCCACTGCCACAATGTAATAAACAGCGACTGCATATTTCATATGTGGAAAATTGACTTCAATACAAGTTGCTCCCAGATCTTGAAACACTTTAACGGCTTGCCTCACCGCTTTCTCAACTTCGGGATCCAAACCCTTCACAAAATATTCTTTCGGAAGTCCAATCTTAAGTCCTTTTACATCTTTGCTTAGAAAAGTCGTGTAATCAGGCACCGGGACATTGGCAGAAGTTGAATCTCTCTCATCATGACCGGCGAGCACATTCATCATCATTGCAGAATCTTCAACCGTTTTCGTAATCGGGCCGATTTGATCCAAGCTCGAACCGAAGGCAACTAACCCATAACGCGAGACACGACCATAAGTTGGTTTCAGTCCAACTACACCACAAAAACTTGCGGGTTGTCTAATGGATCCGCCGGTATCTGATCCAAGTGCTGCGATCGCAATATCACTTGCGACAGCTGCTGCAGAACCTCCGCTTGAACCGCCAGGAACATAATCCAAATTCCAAGGATTGTGCGTTGGACCAAAACAAGAAGTTTCGCAAGATGAACCAAAAGCAAATTCATCCATATTGCATTTTCCAAAAATGAGGGCACCTGCTTCGCGCAATTTTCGAACTACGGTTGCATCGTAAGGCGGAATAAATCCTTTCAAAATTTTTGAAGCGCACGTCGTCTCCCAATCTTGCGTAACGATATTGTCCTTAATCGAAATGGGAACACCGGCAAGAAGGCCTTTCGCCTTTTCATTTTTTTGAGATTCAATTCGCTTTGAATCAAAGTTGATATACGCCTTTATTTTTGGATCAACGTTTTTCAAACGATTAGAAAGCGCTGTGATCAACTCACTTTTGCGACCTGGATTTTTAGCGAGAAGCTCTTGGGCTTGTTTGAGGGTTAATTGGTAGAGTTCCATACGACTACGCTCCTTCAATAATCTTGGGAACTTTGAAAAATTTGCCTTCACTCTTAGGAGCGTGTTTCAAAACTGCATCTCCAATGTCGGAAGGTTGAGAAGAATCCTTACGAAACACATTCTCAATGGGAAGAACGTGGCTTGTCGGCTGGACATTATCCGTTTTTAACTCTTGAAGCTGGTCGACATAGGCAAGAATCTCTTCAAGATCCTTGGAAAGCTTCGCCTGTTCATTGGGCTTAAGGCTTAATCTGGCAAGTTCCGCGATTTGATTAATATTGATTTTTTGAGGCATGACTTAAGTCCTTGTAATAAAAGGAGATGCTAACATACTGCTGTCGATAAGTCAACGATCCGGCTTATCCCGTTTCAAAACAGGCTTTCTTTTCGCAAATAATTCTGCCACTCGGATGAAATCTTTGAGCATGAGCGCTTCAGCGCGCACGGTTTCTTCAAGTCCAGCCGTATTCAAAAGTTCTTTAGCCTCTTGCTTGGTAATTTCTCCTTTGAAACCATCTGTGATCGCGTTTAGAATATTCTTCCTGCGTGCTCCAAAACCATATTTGATCAAATCAAAAAGAACGGTTTCATCGACAGAGGCCGGAAGCGTCTGGCGAAAGATAAGTTCCATTACGGTTGAATCAACCTTTGGCTTTGGCGAAAAGCAATTATGTGAAATTTCAAAAGCTCGGTTCACATCCGTATAAAACCGGACGAGAAGCGAAAGACGGCCATACGCTTTTGTTCCCGGCTGAGCAAAAATCCTGTCTGCTATCTCTTTCTGAACTGTTAAATAAGCGGAATCAATCAGCGTACGGTGTCCGATCAAATAAAGCAAAATCGGTGAGGTAATATAATAAGGAATATTTCCAACAACTTTTAGTTTTGCCTTTCCTTGAACATATTTCTTAAGGTTCACCTTCAAAATATCAGCTTGAACAAGTGTCAACGCCTCAAAATCGCCTCCAAGCTCTCCTTTTAGAATTTCTACAAACCTTGGATCCTGCTCAATCGCAATCACTTTTGCGCCCTCTTTGAGAAGCAATTCCGTAATGGCTCCAAGGCCAGGCCCAATTTCGACGATGGTTTCGCCTTTTTGGGGGTTTACGAGAGAAACAAACTTGCGCTGGATGTTTTCATCGATCAAAAGATGCTGACCGCGAAAACCTCGCACGGAAAGTTCATACTTTTTAAGGAGTTGAATCTGATGCATAGCTTGGCAAACGAAAAACGTTCGCTTGTTCTTTTAAGTACTAATGGAACTCCTACGAATTGCTTGAAACTTTGCAATCGCGTAGCTTCCCAGAACAGCATAAGGAAGGAGGAAATATAAACCATAAGGGTAAAGTGGGAACAACCTAATGTCATACATAATCAAATAATTATCCATGCATCCGATATAAGCCAAAATATGAACGACTATAAAAAGATTTAAGCACTTTCGCGCTTTAGAGTCTGCAACTTTCCTTAGTTTGAGAAGTAAAACAAGGGTCCAGAAACCAATCACTTGAAAATACAAAATATAAAGCGGATATAAAAAAGCTGGTTTCGGATAAGTGTAGTCATCCCGGTTAATGATTTCTCCGGTAAAAAAAGGGGTGAAAATATTCAACAGAATAAAACTAACAGCAGCTAAATAAGCCGCCTTAAGCAGGGAAGCATGTTTATCTCTAGTCTGAGTAAAATGCAGAGTGAAATGAAGAAATAAAACAGGAACGAACACGCAGCCTAAATGCAGGAACAATCCCCAAAGGAAACCTGACATCCGCCTCTGAAGTTGAAACTGAATCGCAACAAACAAGGCCCAGAAAGCAACATTCAGCCAAAAAAACCCGAAGAAACGTTCTGTGGTTTCTTTTTTTGAAGCGAAATAAATTCCGGCTAGGGATGTAAAAAGGAAAGCTGCAAACGCCGAGACAAGGAAATGATTCATGCGAAAATCTTTTAAACAGAACCTTGAAATTTTTAAACGGAGGGTTTAATAACGCGTTCGCCCCGCATAGAAGATCTTTTGTGTTCGCCTTCTGGAACTTGGTATTCCAAAATCGACACTCTGAAAGGTTCTGGAATGGGAATGAAATTGCCTTTGTAGTCATCAAACGTCAGGCGCTGCCACCCGTCATAGATAAGCTCATCTTCATTATTGCGATACATTCTGAAAATCAGGTCAAAACTGCATCTCTTTAAATTCGCGGTCTGCAGCTTAATGACAACCGTGTCGCCAAAGAAAACATGTCGCTTAAACCGGGAATGTTCTTCGACTGTAATCATGTTAGCGCTGCCTGCCATGACCAGTTTCATCACCTCTTGCCAACTTGGGAAAGCCGTCATGAAAAATTCTTCGCGAACGATTCCCTGCCATTTGACGAAATTGGCGAAATAAACTACGCCTCCCATGGCATTGGTCTCATGGAGGTAAACTGAATGTTTATACACAAACTCTTTTCCGGGCATTTCATTCTCCTTTAAAGATCCTGTAGGCTTGATTATCTAATCTCCTATTGCTGCGTAGGAGAGTTTCGAGCCAGACCTATCAACAAGGGATGCATTATACCTCTAGAACACGCCTTTTGGAACCAATACTATTTTTTCCAAAAAAACTTGACAGAAGAAAATAATATGGTATATTTATACTATTCCTATCGATTTAGTATGATATGAAACTAACTAAAAAAGGTGAGTACGGATTAAGGGCTCTTTTAGCGCTCGCGTCTGTTTACGAGGACCGAACGCTGAACCTACGTGAAATCTCAAAACAAGAGAAGATCCCTAATAAGTTTCTGGAACAAATTATGATGCTTCTCAAAAAAACTGGATTTGTTCAAAGCTCAAAAGGCAAATATGGTGGCTATGCCCTTTCCCGCTCGCCGAAAAAGATCACGCTTGGCGAAGTGATCAGAGCAGTTGAAGGCCCTCTCTCACCTATTGGAACGGTGGAAGAAATAAAAAAACGCATTCGTTCAGAAGAACAACACCCCGGCCTTTATCATGCTTTGCTGGAAGTTCGAAACTCAATCGCTGAAATTTTGGATAAAAAAACTTTGGTGGACGTTTGCCAAAAATCCCATGAGTTAACGGGTTCCAAATCTGTTTATCAAATGTATTACATATAACTTTAAGGAATCTGATGAAGAAAAAAATATTTCAAATTTTTGTTTTATCTCCTCTGCTTGTATCTATTTTTCTGGTAGCTAAACTAAATGCCAGCTCAGAAAGTGTGCTCCCAATCAGAATTGGTTATTTTCCTAATGTTACGCACGCCCCTGCTTTAATCGCACGTGCAACTAAACATTTTGAAAAAACGCTCACTCGCGATGTAAAAATTGAATGGAAAACATTCAATGCGGGACCCGAAGCTATTGAAGCGCTGTTTGCCGGAGAAATTGACATTCTTTATGTAGGCCCAAATCCTGCCATCAATGGTTTTATCAGGTCCAAAGGAGAAGCGTTGCGTATTATCGCGGGTGTTGCAAGCGGAGGTGCTGCATTCGTCGTTCGACCAGAAGCAAAAATTGAACGCTTCGAAGATATCCAAGGTAAACGTGTTGCTACTCCGCAAAAAGGAAACACACAAGATGTGGCCCTTCTTCATTTGATGAAGGAAAAAGGTCTCAAACCAAAAACTCAAGGCGGCGATGTTGAAATTTTCAATATTGGGGGCGGCGATCAAATCACTGCTTTTGCGAAAGGACAGATAGACGCCATATGGACGGTGGAACCTTGGGTTTCCAGATTGGTTTCCGAAGCAAATGGAAAAATCCTCTTTGAGGAAAACGAACTTTGGCCAGATGGTAAATATGCGACTACTCTGCTTGTGGCACGAAAAAAATTTATTGAGAAACATCCCGAATTAATCCAAAAATGGATTAAAGGGCATGTCGAAATTGTGGACTATATCAATGATAACTTTACAAAAGTGAAACAAATTTTTAACGACGAGCTTAAACGTGAAACCGGTAAACCGCTTCCACCTCAATATTTGGACAAATCTTTTGGAAGGATCTCGTTTACCTACGATCCTATGGAAAACTCTGTCCAAGAATCAGCCAAGCGTGCGGCTGAAATCGGTTATCTCGGAAGAAATATCGTAGACCTTAAAAATCTTTACGAACTTTCTTTTTTGAATAAAGCTAAAAGCAAATCTTCGGAGAAAATAAATTAAATGCTTCTTTCTGTTGATTCGGTTACTAAAGAATTTATCACTCAACACGGTAAAGTTTTGGTATTGGACAAAATCTCACTTCAGATCAAACCAGGAGAATTCGTTTGTTTCGTCGGCCCTTCGGGTTGCGGTAAAACAACGCTGCTCAATCTGATCGCAGGGCTTGAACAGCCTACGCAAGGAACAATCCAAAAAAATGGTGAAAAAATTGCAGCGCCGGGTAGTGACCGAGTGGTTATTTTTCAAGAAGCAGCATTATTCCCCTGGCTTAATGTAATTCAAAATGTCGAGTTTGGACTTGTAGGACGCATGGAAGCTCAAAAGCGCCGTGAGATTGCGCGGGCGCTTCTTAACTTAGTTCACCTGGGTCGATTTGAAAAAGCGTATGTTCATCAACTTTCCGGGGGGATGAAAAGCCGTGTTGCGATTGCTCGGGCGTTAGCCCTGAATCCCTCTGTGCTTCTGATGGATGAACCTTTCGCAGCTTTGGATGCGCAAACTCGAGATATTTTGCATGAAGAAATCGAAGAAATTTGGACCAAGACAAAACAGACGATTATTTTTGTCACTCATAACGTGAGAGAAGCGGTACGGCTAGGTAACCGAGTGTTTGTATTTACAGCACGGCCAGGCCAAATTAAAAAGGAATTTCAGATTGATCTTCCAAGACCGCGCGATACCAATAGCGAAGCGGTTGTCGCGTATGCCAAACTCATTCAACAAGAACTTCGAGAAGAAATTGAAAAATTCTTAAAAGAAGAGGTAGATCATGAGTGGACTCTTAAAAAAACTGACCTTCTACGCCCTGCTGGTATTGATCTGGGAAGCGGTATTTAGGCTTGGCGTCTGGCCGCCTTACCTTTTTCCTTCTCCGGAAGAGGTGGCAAAAGCTCTCCTATCGGGCTTTCAGGACCGTTCTTTTTTAATTGGAATGGGTGTAAGCATTCAACGGATTCTAATCGGTTACTTTATTTCCCTGGTCTTCGGAGTAATCCTTGGAATCCTAATCGGTCGTTTTAAACTCCTTGATGAAACGGTTGGTTCGCTCATAACAGGATTACAAGTTCTTCCTAGTATTTGCTGGCTTCCCCTAGCCATTCTTTGGTTTGGCTTAAACGAACAAGCCATTCAATTTGTGATTATTATGGGAGCATTTTTTTCGATTGCGATTGCAACGGATAGCGGCATTAGAAATATTCCGCCGATTTATCTCCGCGCCGCAAAAACCATGGGCATAAAGGGAATGGACCTTTATACGCGGGTGATCTTCCCTGCCGCACTACCTTCTATCGCAACCGGAATGAAGCTCGGATGGTCTTTTGCTTGGAGATCTTTAATGGCCGGAGAATTGATTTTTGTAAGTGTCGGGCTTGGGCACTTGCTCCAAACCGGACGAGAATTGAACGACATGGCTCAAGTGATGGCCGTCATGATTACCATTATGATGGTTGGGCTTATTTTTGATCGATTTATCTTTGCCCAATTTGAAAAAAGATTACGTCGTCAATGGGGTATGTCAAACTAGACCTAAAAAGAAAACCCCCGCTTGTCCGCCAAAATTGCGGCGGATCCGTCCTCTGGCGGAAAAACAGGGGGGTTTCAACTTTTTGAGCTTACTTTGGCTTAGCGCTTGATAACGTTTGCAGCCTGGTCGCCTTTGGGTCCACTGACAACGTCAAATTCAACGTTATCACCTTCATTAAGGCTCTTGTATCCTTCGCCCTGAATGGCGGAATGATGTACAAACACATCCCCATTGCCATTGGAAGGAGTGATGAATCCAATAACCCTTCTGATTACTGAACCACTTCACAGTACCTTGTGCCATGACTTATGTTCCTTTCTTGCCGAAAATCGACACTGTTTGGTTGCTGCGTGAAGCGCCAGCACCGATTCTCATATTAAAATAAAATGGAAATCGGTACAGTCCCAACTACCGATAAATTTTCCAACGAAAGTTGGGGCCAAGCGTGCTGAAAAATAAAAAAACCGCGAAGCAGTGTTTCGCTCGCGGTCTAAAGTATCTTTACTCGTCTTGACCTAAAAGCTTCACATCAATTAACAATGGCAAAAAGTATACTTTCCTTCACTCCTAAAGTCAACCAGAAAATCGGGATTGTAACAGCTTATATTTAAGGTTTCTGAACGGCCAAGCGCCGAAAGTACGCTTCCGATTCGGTACCTGTATTATCCGAATCCGACATCAACCCAATGGCCATCACATTTCCACGAGGAGCCTTTCCAAAAAGCTTTTGATAATCTGCTACCAGATCACGCTTTTCAGCAAGCCAAGTTCCGGGTGGCGTAGTTGGGCCGCTCCGAACGACAATAACTTTATTGCCTCTTGCAAAAGGACTGCTTACAGAAGCTCCAACTGGAAAATGATCATCCCAAACGTATTGAATTACATCGGAAGATAATGGAATGCGCCTTCGAAATACAACGTAGATACGTGCAACGAAATCATTATCCGATCTAGCTGCCAAAACTTTATTCTGTTTTTTTGACGGAAATCGGATGGCTTTCCATTCCCAAGTTAAAAAAGGATGTTCTGATAGACCGACATCGACTTGCTTAAAAAGGACTGAAGAGGTGCCATGACTGGTTGCATACAAAACTTTCTCACCCTTTTCAATTGTTTCAATCCGATAAAAAGTTTTCCCGCTAAATATATGCTCTTTCCATTCCCTGAAAAAAGAAGAATCGTTAAATCCAAGAGTAACCAAAGGGTGGAGCGAAACTTGTTCCGGTAAAGGAACCGGAACAAACAATCTTGGATGTCTTTGCCATTCGTAAACGAAGTACAAAGAACACAAACCAGCAAGCAATAGAAGAGACAAAAACCATTGTTTAAACCCAAAAGAACTTTTTTTTTCTTTTGCGGGTAATTCCTCCTGAAGGAGGACGCTCTCTCCGGTTTGACTTCCCAGAAGAGGTTCTTCGGTTAACTTCTCCTTTGACTCAGAAGATTCTACTTGTGGCGAAGACCGACGATCGAAAGTTCGCATGCGCCCCCCCATATTTCTCCAGGTTCAAGCACCTTAATTCCGGTTCCATTCCATCCTTTGGCATAAAGATTGAAACCGTTATTCACATGAGTCACGGGTTCCACGGCAATAAAATCCTTTGCACGACCATCAGGATGATTAGGCGCATAGGCAACAACGTGACTGAAAATGGAATCCATCTGATAACGAAGCTCAACTTGCGATCCCGAATAAACCATACGGATTATACCTCCAGTCAGATCGGTAAAACAATGATCTAAGTTTGGATTCCCCAGAAACTTTTCGGCTCTCAAATCTGTTTTTCCTAACACGCCTACCGCAGGTCCTGTCGGAATACATTTTTTATCAGGATAAACCTTTTCGGCTGGAAGAACAACCATTATATCTTTATCCGCAACGGTAAGCCGCCTTTTGAAAAAAGGGTGAAAACCAAGACCGACTGGCACGTGTTGGCGGTCCAAATTTTCAATCAAAAGACTCATTCGGAGACGATTGGCTGAAAGTTCTAAACTATGTTTGAATTTAAGTTTAAAGGGATAATTAAAATCTTGAAATTTGCAGGAATCCAGGCTTGCGACAAACTCCTTCGAAGTTGCCGAATCGATACTCCATGGGCGATGACGAACGTCACCGTGAATCGCAGTATCATTCGGGAAATTCTTTCGAAGTTGGTAGCGTTTCCCTTCAAACTCAAAGACACCCTGAACCAAACGGTTTGACCAAGGCGCCATCATGAAAGAACCGTAATGAAAAGGCGGCGTATCACCACAAAGCGGCTCCAGAAGATGAACCCACTCTCCTTTTAAAAAAATACGGAGCGTCTCCCAATAGCAACCACACTCAGGAAAAAGTGTAAGTTCCCAATATTTGTTTTTAAGCTTATGAGCTTGAAATAATGGCATTGAATCTACTTATTTTGATTTAGAGTCCGATTCGTGTCATAATGACAATGAGGCGGGATTTTAGTCTTTCGCTCACTTACTGTCAATAATCCTTATACAATCCTCATACAATACGCCTTTTGAAAAAATGCAGAAACGCAGGCCGCCACAGATCTTAGCAAACCGAACTGATTGGAAGTTTAAACCAAATCAACTCGCTCTTCGTTTGAAAACACTTCGAGAATCCGGAGTAGAAATTCTTGACCTTTCAGAATCAAACCCTACTCGATGTAAATTTCAATACCTGAACGATCAGCTTCTTTCGTCGCTTGCTCAACCTGAAAATCTTTCTTATGAACCTTCATCTAAAGGAATCCTGACGACGCGGCGGGCTGTTCAGAATTATTACCGAGAAAAAAATGTATCGGTTGACCCCGAACAAATTTTTTTAACCGCAAGCACAAGCGAGGCCTACTCATTTCTCTTCCGTCTGCTTACCAGTCCCGGTGAGCGAATCCTGATACCCCGTCCTAGTTACCCTTTGTTTGATTTTCTTGCTGATTTAAACGATGTCCAATTGGATCCCTATTATCTTAAATACAGCGAACGGGGCTGGCAGATTGATATGGAAAGCTTAATCCGCCACACTCATCCCGGAACCAAGGCTATCATTTTAGTTCATCCCAACAATCCAACTGGATCTTTCTTAAAAAGTGAGGAACTAAACGAAATTAGAAAATTCGCTCAAGAAAAATCGCTGGCTCTTATTTCCGATGAAGTTTTTTCTGATTATGCTTTTTTGAATGATCCAAACTGTAGCTCTTCTCTCGCGACAAACCAAGAAGTGCTTACCTTTACCTTGAGCGGCATTTCAAAAGTTCTAGGGCTCCCTCAAATGAAATTAGGTTGGATCGTAGCAACGGGCCCAAAAGAAATACTCAAGCCGTGTATCGAACGGCTCGAGTTCATCTTGGATACTTACCTTTCAGTCAATACTCCCGTCCAACATGCTCTCTCCTTTTGGTTTTCCTTGAAAAACTCAATTCAAAATGAAATCGCTGGCCGAATCCAAAAAAATCGCATCTTTCTTTTAGACCAAATCGGAACGTCACATCCTGCAAGCTGTCTGAAAACTGAGGGAGGATGGTACGCCATCGTGCGAATTCCAACTGTTTTGAGTGAAGAAGAATGGGTCCTTGAATTCTTAGAAAAGGACCATGTGTACCTGCATCCCGGTTACTTCTTCGATTTTGAAGAAGAAGCCTATGTGGTGCTAAGCCTTCTCCCCCATCCTGAAACATTTAAAGAGGGAGTTTCGCGTATCCTCGCAAGAATTAAAGATAAATGATAAAATTAAATTATAAACGACGGCTTGAACGAGACGGGGGATCGTTGTGATCAAAAACGGTAGAGCGGTGAAAATGAATTACGAACTTTCGGTAGATGGAGAAATTATTGACAGCACAGATGGCCGTGAACCGTTTCAATACATTCATGGAAAAAACCAAATCATTCCGGCACTTGAAAGGCAGCTTGAGGGTTTAAAAGTCGGTGATGAAAGAGAAATTATATTGGGCCCTGAGGATGCTTACGGCGTATTGGATCCTGAAGCTTACGTAGAAATTCCTAAATCTCAACTCCCTCAAGTAGACATACAAGTCGGAACCCGGTTGGGAATGATCGGCCCTGACGGAGCGCGGCTCCCTGCCACCATTGTTGAAATCAGATTCGAAACCGTTTTGTTAAATCTAAATCATCCGCTCGCTGGAAAGGAACTCCATTTCCTCATTCGAATCTTAGAGATTCGATAAATCAATTCACAAGTGCTTTTTCAATCAGTCGGATGGAGTTCAAAAACGCCGTGTGGAAAGCTTTATTTTGGTAGGCAATGTCAAAAGCAGTTCCATGATCCGGTGAGGTCCTTAAATAAGGAAGCCCAAGCGTTACATTCACCCCTTCCCTGAAAGCAATCATTTTAAAAGAGGCAAGTCCCTGGTCATGATACATGGCGATCACCGCATCAAGCCGTCCTTCATAAGCATCGTGAAAAATCTGATCTCCTGGTAAAGGCCCCTCGACATTGAGGCCTTTCTTTTGAGCAAGTTTCACAGCTGGAAGAATGATTTCTTCCTCTTCCGTACCAAATTCGCTTCCGTGCGGATTTAATGCTGAAACGCCGATTTTCGGAGTTTTTATCTTCAATCGGTGCTTTAAAAATTCATTCGTAAGTAAAATTTTAGTCACGATTTCCTCAGTCTTTAAGGATCGTGGAACTTTCTTAAGCGGAAGATGAATCGTAGCCAATGTGACCCGAAGCTGATCACTGACAAACATCATTGCAAATTCCTTTACACGCGCGACCTTGGCTAAATATTCTGTATGGCCCGTAAATTTTGGATCCACCAACCGAATTGCAGTTTTCTGAATGGGGGCGGTCACAATCCCATGAACCAATTCACACGCGGCTTGATAGGCAGCAACTTTTAAAGCCGAGTAGGACAATACGGCGTTCCACTTAGACACTTGCCCTACGGCAAAAACTTCACCCTCTGAATGTTTCTCATGGAAAACCTTTTCGTAAAGTGCTTCTGCTTCCGTTATTATGTCTAGAAAATTAATTTGCTGCTCATCCAGGAAAGAACGCTCTAAAGTGGGAATAAGATGAGGCCTGAAATCAAGATTCAGACGATCGCTGGCATATTGGAAGACTTCTTCGCTTCCAATGACCATGTAAATAGCTTTGCTTAGCGATACTTCCTTGAGGGATTTCAAAATGATCTCGGGCCCAATACCACCCGGATCACCCATCGTGATCGCAATAATCGGTTTCATCTACCGAATGGAAATGAAAGATTTCTTTTTCAATTCGTCCATCCAGCTGACAAACCGTTCGTGGGCTTTAATGCGGAAAAGTCGATCGGCAATCTCATCTTTCGCCTGCTCGAACGTTTTGTGGGAGGCATTTTGTTTCTCACCTACTTTGAAAATATGATAGCCATGTTCGGTTTCAAGAACATCTGAGAAACCGCCGGATGGAAGAGAGAAAAGAATTTGATCAATATTGCTTACCATATCACCTTTTTGAATGAAGCCAAGAGACCCACCTTGCACCGCATGAGCGTCCTGTGAATTTTCTTTTGCAAGTTTCTCAAAATCCTTTCCCTGCTTGAGTTCCGCAATCAGTTTTCCAGCTTTGCGCTTCGTAGCTTCGTCCGTCGTGCCCTTCTCGATTGCTTCCGTACTTTTCCGAAGGGTAATACACCATACGTTTACCTGTTCCTTCTGATTAAATTCCGCAGGATGATCCTTATAATATTGCTCCATATCAGCCGGAGAAACAATCACCTTTCCCCGAATAACAGATTGATGAAGCTTCGTAATGGCGATCCGTTCCCTCACCCGTTTTTCCACTTCTTTAAGACTGATGCCGGCTTTTTCCATTTCTTTCTTGAAGGTTTCTTCGTTTGGAAACTGAGCTTTGAAAGCAGCGAGTTCATCTTGGATTTCGGAATCACTTACGGTAATTCCCAATTTTTGAGATTCCTGGTACACAAGCCTGTCTTCAATCAACTGATTCAAAAGTTTTAAACGCACTGTTTCCAATTCATGTTGAAGGTCTGGACCTTGATATGCTTTTTTAATCTGTTCGTAGATCGGCCTGAAAATCATGTCCAATTCACTTTGGGTAATTACTTCATTATTGACCACGGCCGCAACACGATCCACAAGCTGCTCGTCACGGCAAAATGCATCGACGGTAAAAGCTAAAAAGAAGAAGATGAAAAATGCCAATTTTCGTTTCATCGGACGGTTACGATACCACAGCTTGGTCATCTTTTCAACGTTGCCTGGGAAGCTTCTTTTTCTTCCTGAACCGCTTCTTTCAGCATTCGGCAGTAAAGATCAAAGCCCACCTGATAGATAAAACCGCTTTGCTCATGTCCAAGAACATTTCCTGCCCCTCGGATTTCTAAATCTTCAAGTGCGATTTTTAGACCTGCACCCAATTCACTGAAACGTTCAATGGCAGCGAGCCTTTTTTCAGCATCCTGCGTTAGAACCCAATCCCGTGGAACGAGAAAGTAAGCATAAGCCTGTCGGGCCATATGGAAACGCCCGACCCGGCCTCGCAACTGATAAAGATCCGCCAAACCAAATGTATCTGCCCGATTCACAATAATGGTATTCACATTCGGGATATCAATCCCAGATTCAATAATGTTAGTGGAAATCAAACAATCCGTCTTTCCATCAATAAATTGATTCATTACTTTTTCAAGCGCTGTAACCGGCATTTGACCATGCGCCACACCAAAGGAAACTTGAGGAAGCAATTTTTTTAGGTACATATGAATCTTTTCGATGGATTCAATGCGATTATGTACAAAATAAATTTGACCCTTCCGTTCCAATTCTCGGTTCACGGCCTGTTTGATCCTTTGATCGTCAAACTCAAGAATCTCCGTAATAATCGGAAGCCTCTGTTTTGGCGGTGTTTCAATCACCGACATATCCCGAACGCCCAAGAGCGAAAGATAAAGCGTGCGTGGAATGGGTGTGGCGGTTAACGTAAGAACGTCCACGGTTTCACGTAAAAACTTAAGCTTCTCCTTATGTCCAACTCCGAAGCGTTGTTCTTCATCAACCACGACAAGTCCCAGATCTTTAAACAAAACGTCTTTCGAAAGTAGTCGATGTGTCCCGATAATGATATCAATCGCTCCTTCTTTAAGTTGAGCAATTACTTTTTTCTGGTCTTTTGGTCCCCGATAACGAGAAAGAAGATCGATTCGAACGGGCATATCCTTCATTCTCCGTTTCAAAGTCAAATAATGCTGCTCCGCCAAAAGTGTCGTGGGTACAAGGAGAACTACTTGCTTTCCCGACAACACGGCCTTAAATGCAGCCCGAATGGCCACTTCTGTTTTGCCGTAACCTACATCCCCACAAAGCAGACGATCCATCGGTTTGGCGCGTTCCATATCGCGTTTCACTTCCTCCGTCGCCCGCCCTTGATCTGGCGTTTCCTCATAGGGGAATGCTTTCTCAAACTCGCGTTGCCAGTCAGTGTCTTGAACAAACTGAAATCCAGGAAGAACATTTCGTTTCGCTTGAAGACGCACCATCTCGCGCGCCACACCTTTGACTGCAAGGCGGGTCCGTTCTTTAATCTTTGTCCATTCTTTGCTTTGCAGTCGAGTGAGTTTTGGTTTTTTTCCTTCAAGACCTAAATAACGTTCCAGCAGCTGATGCTGATCAAAAGGGAGATAAAGAATTTCCTGATTAGCGTATTCAATGGCCAAATGCCGTTTGGGAGAACCAGAAATCTTTAGGGTTTTGGTTCCTAGAAATCGACCGATCCCATATTCGATATGAACCACATAGTTCCCCACGTGAATATCTTCCAATCCCGCAATGGGTTCGAATTCTTCAAAATGCGATCTAAGACGGGCTCTTCGTTTAAGGAAAGACTCGGTGACCGGGAGAAGAAAAAGTTCCTCAAAAGTGGTGAGACTTTTCCCCTCAATCAAGGAATAATCGCGGATGGATTCGATCTGATCTAAACGAAAATGGATTCGAATGGGGGCTCGGTAGGAAAGCGGATATATATCAAGGGTGGCACCACGGACGGCATATTCACCGGGCTCTTCTACAATCTTTTCTTCGTGGTAATTTAGGGATTGTAACTTCTCGAGGAGTTCCGCCTGCGAAATCGTTTCGCTAACTCGAAGGCGGAAAACTTTAATGTCTAACGGGGTTAAATTTTTTTCAACCATTCACGAATGCGAGCAATTCCCGCTTCGATCAGTTGCTCAGAGGTAGCGAAACTGATTCGAACTGCATGATCATCACCGAAAGCAATGCCGGGAACAACGGCTACTTTGGCTTCATCCAGTAGACGATCGGAAATTTGAAGAGAAGTTAATTTTGTCTCAGAAATATCGACAAACAAATAAAAAGCCCCGCTGGGTCTAAACGGTTTCAACTTTGGAATGTCACTGACAAGACGGAAAATAAGGTCGCGCCTTTTTTCAAAAGCAATCCGCATCTTTTGAACATCGGCTTCTCCGCTTTTTAACGCTTCAAGATAACCTGCTTGTGTGAAAGAAGTCGGATTGGAAGTCGAATGACTCTGAAGTGAAGCGCACGCTTCCGCAATTGGTTTTGGAGAAGCCGAGAAACCTAGCCGCCAACCGGTCATCGCATAAGTCTTGCTGGCCCCACCAACGGTAATGGTCCGTTCTAGAATTTCTGTGTCAAGCGCTCCAATCGAAAAGTGTTTTTTGCCATCGAATATCAGCTTTTCATAAATTTCATCACTCAAAATAAAAAAAGAATGCTTCTTCGCAATTTGTGCAATTTTGGTGAGAAGTTCTTTTGACACTACTGCTCCTGTAGGATTCGAAGGTGAGTTCAGAACGAGTACTTTTGTCTTCTTTGTAATCAGTTTTTCAAGTGCGGCAGGCGATAAACAATAGCCATCCTTGAACTCTGTTTTCAAAATGATTGATTTGCCTCCCGCCAATGTCACCATTTCGGGGTAACTCAACCAAAATGGAGATGGAATAATTACTTCATCTCCTTCCTCCACAAGGACTTGCAACACATTATAAAGAGCATGTTTCGCACCGCAAGAAACCACAACTTGATCTGGCACATAGGAAAGATGATTCTCGCGGGCAAGTTTCTCAGAAATCGCTTTTCGTAACTCAACGATTCCTGAGGCGGGCGTGTATTTGGTAAAACCCTTATTGAGGGAATCAATGGCGGATTGTTTAATTTGTGGAGGGGTATCAAAATCAGGTTCGCCTGCCGAAAAAGAAATGATGTCTACCCCCTCTTGCTTAAGACGCTTAGCTTTGGCCTCGATTGCAAGCGTCATAGATGGGGTCACCTTTTGAATTCGTTTGGCAAGGCTCATTTTTGAAATTAATTTCTCTGCGGTGATCGTCATTGCGAGGTAACGTTTTAGCGAGGCCGAAGCAATCCACTACCTGTCATCCTGTCCCACAGGGACAGGATGACGCTTCGCGTCATTTTTTATCGTTATCGCCTTTTAAAAATCGGCGGAGCGAGCTTAGGAAACCGCCTTTCTTTGGCGTTTCCTTTTTGGTTTCTTCTTTTTTCATGTCCTCTTCTGGAGCTTGGCGCTTAGGCTTTTCCGGTTCTTCTTTTTTCCCTCCGGGCTTACGGCCCGTAAGGGCCGGGGGTTTTTCTTTGACTTCTTTAACGGCTGGCTTCGGTTCCTTTTTCTTTTTGGATTTTTTCTCCTGAACCTCAAGTACTGGGACCGAAAATTCAAGAAGGGAGAGCGACGCTCCGTCACCCGGACGCTCTTTATAGCGAAGGACGCGAGTATAGCCGCCGTTTCGACCAGAAAGTTTCGGAGCAATTGTTTCAACCATGCGCTTGGCAAATCCCTCGGATCCAGAACCCAGTTTTTGAATCAAATGCCGTCTGGCGTGAAGTGTATTCTGCTTCGCAATGGTAACCAACCGATCCACGAAACGACCTGCTTCTTTTGCGCGGGCATGAGTCGTCACAATCTGCTGATGGGTAATTAAATTACGCGCCAAATTCCGAAGGAGCGCCCGCCTGTGTTCCTGAACGAGTCCCAATCTCCCGCGCCTACGACCATGCCTCATTTCTTTTCTCTTCCTTAAATTAGTTTAAGCTACCGTGGCTTTCTTTTTCTTCATTCTTTCTTGAATATCCATTCCGAGATGAAGCCCCATCCCGACTAAAATATTGTGGATCTCAGAAAGCGATTTCTTACCAAAATTCTTGTACTTAAGCATTTGAGCTTCTGTTTTTTGAATCAAATCCCCAATGGTTTTGATATTGGCGGCTTCCAGACAATTTGCACTCCGGACGGAAAGCTCGAGTTCCGTAATGGGTTTATTAATCAACTCGAGAAATTCTTTATCCTCTTCCTCTTCCTCTTCCTCTTCTTCGGGAAGCTCTCCGTAATTGACAAAAATATCCAGGTGCCGCTGAAGGATGTTGGAAGCGTAAAGCAGAGATTCCTCAGGAGTCATAGCCCCATTGGTATGCACCTCAAGAATCAAGCGATCGTAGTCTGTGGTTTGACCAACACGCGTATCTTCCACGGTGAAATTTACTTTGGTCACCGGCGAAAATATGGAATCAATCGCAATGGTTCCGATTGACATTCCTTCTTGCTTGTTGCGCTCAGCCGGAACATACCCCCGGCCGCGGGCAACTTCCATTTCCAAATAAAAATGGACGTCTTTGGTCAGTGTTGCAATGTGAAGATCGGGGTTTACAATTTCTACTGTTTCATCCGCTTGAATATCCTTTGCGGACACGTCCCCTTTTTTCTTTACATCGATGATTACTTTTTTGGGCTGTTTTCCATGGTACTTTAGAACCAGCCTTTTGATGTTGAGAACAATTTGCGGGAGATCCTCAATGACACCGTCGAGAGCAGAAAATTCGTGCAACGCTCCTTCCAGTTTAATATTCGTTACTGCAGCACCCTCAATGGATGAAATCAACACCCGCCGCAAGGAATTTCCAATCGTCGTTCCATATCCCCGTTCAAAAGGTTCTGCCACGAACTTTCCATAAGTCGGCGTGAGCGATGCTTGATCCACCTCAAGCCGCTTTGGCACCTCAAATGTTTTCCATCGTATTCCCATGTCTTTTTTCTCCTTTTGTCTTCTCAGCGCGTCATTCTGAGGCCGAAGGCCGTCCCACAGGGACTGCACCGCTGCCCTGTGGGCTGCACCGTGGTGCCGAAGAATCTGCACTTTGCGTCATCCCCGAATGCTTTAATTGGGGATCCATACTCATGGATTCCCGCTTTTGCGGGAATGACAAGTCTGAAGATCCTTCGCTTCGCTCAGGATGACCTTCAATTTTTGAAGGTCATTTTGAATACAATTCCACAATTTGCGATTCTTCAAGCGGAAGTCCTGCATCCGCTTTTTCAGGAAGCCTTAAGACTTTTGCTTCCAACGTCCCGCGATTCAGTTCCAACCACTCAGGAAGCGGCCGGTCTTTTAACATTTCCAAATTACTTTGAACTCGTTTTCGAAGCGACTCTTCTGGATGCAGATTAATGACATCACCAAAACGTACCTGGAAAGAAGGAATGGTAACCGTACGTCCATTAACCATGATAAAACCGTGAGTAACCAGTTGACGAGCTTCGGCACGAGATGGCACAAAGAGAACTCGATACACCAAATTATCAAGCCGCCGTTCCAAAAGCTGAATTAAAATTTCGCCCGTAACGCCCCGTTTCTTGGAAGCTTGCTCGAAAAAGTTACGGAATTGCCGTTCCAACATCCCATAAATCTTCTTTGCTTTTTGTTTTTCCCGAAGCTGAACTCCATAATCCGAAAGTTTTCCTCGGCTCCGGCGGTGCATCCCTGGAGGTTGATTGCGACGCTCGATTGCACACTTATCTCCCGTGCAACGAATGCCCTTCAAAAATAATTTAATTCCTTCTCGGCGGCAAAGGCGACAAACAGGACCTGTTCTGCGTGCCATGTTAAACCCTTCTCCGTTTCGGGGGACGGCAACCATTGTGCGGCAGAGGTGTCACATCTTTAATCAGGCTAATTTGAAGTCCCACTGTTTGCAGAGCTCGGATCGCTGATTCCCGTCCGGAACCAGGGCCATTCACATGAACCTCTACTTCTTTCATCCCATTCTCGATTGCCTTTTTCGCAGCTTGTTCAGAAGCGACTTGGGCTGCAAAAGGCGTAGATTTTTTAGAACCTTTAAAACCAGCACTCCCCGAACTGGCCCAGCACACAGTGCTGCCTGCAGTATCTGTAATGGTAATGACTGTGTTGTTAAATGAAGCCAAGATATGAACAACCCCTTTGGGCACTTGTTTCGATTTTTTCTTTGTCATTGAACGTCCTCTCTAAATTGTCATTCCCGCCCCGTGTTACTGTCATCCCCGCGAAAGCGGGGATCCACGCACGGGGTAAACTCCAGCGGGAATCTATGGATCCCCGACACATTTTCGGAGAAGAACGTCAAGTTCTTCCCGAAAAGTGCTCCGCGCATTAAGCGCGAGCGTTAAAACATTCGGGGATGACGGGCGATGCCCGTCATTTTGGTGCTGGTGGTTTCTTCAACAAGCCACCGACTGTCTTCCGCGGACCCTTACGAGTTCTCGAATTGGTATGAGTACGCTGGCCGTGCACAGGAAGTCCCTTCAAATGGCGGGAACCCCGGTAGCTACGAATATCAATAAGCCGCTTAATGTTTTGTTGAACCTCGCGGCGAAGATCTCCTTCTACTTTGAAGGATTTCTGAATGATAGAGGTAATTTGGGCTACTTCTTTATCGGTCAAATCCTTCGCGCGCTTGGCAGGATCAATCCCTGCATCTTTCAAAACTTTAATCGATAAGGTCCGTCCGATCCCGTAAAGATACGTTAAAGCAACGTCCGTTCTTTTTTCGCGTGGAATATCTACACCTATAATTCTTGGCATTTCTTAACCCTGCCTTTGTTTGTGCTTCGGATTGTTACACACAACATAAACAATTCTTTTCCGACGCACGATTTTGCAATGTTCACATATTCTTTTAATCGAACTTCTCACTTTCATCTTTTTTCTCCACTGTCATTCCTGTGCAAGCGGGAATGACACTTCGTGTCAAATTCGATAAGTAATTCTTCCCCGTGTTAAATCGTAGGGAGAAAGTTCAACCTTAACACGATCGCCTGAAAGAATCCGAATATAGTGCATCCTCATTTTTCCTGAAATATGAGCGAGCACTTTGTGTCCATTATCGAGCTCAACCCGAAACATCGCATTCGGAAGCGGCTCGACTACGGTTCCTTCTACTTCAATCGCATCTTCTTTCGGCATCTACGCAACACTCAATTGATCTAACGTGCTTTCTTCATATGCTTGTGAACCCGTTAAATTTTCAGGACCATTTTCAGTAAGCGCAATGGTGTCCTCATAATGAGCAGCCAATTGCCGATCGCGCGTTACCACCGTCCAAGCATCTTGCAAAATGTCAACTTCCCAGCTACCAGCTGTTACCATGGGTTCAAGTGCTAGCACCATTCCGACTTCCAACTTTGGCCCCCGTCCTGCTTTTCCAAAATTAGGAACTTGCGGATCCTCGTGCATGGTACGTCCAATTCCGTGGCCCACAAAATCACGAACCACCGAAAATCCTTGAGTCTCCACATAGTTTTGAATGGCAGAAGACAAATCTCCGATCCGATATCCAGGCTGCATCTGAGCCATTCCGATATAAAGAGCGCGACGGGTTACTTCCATGAGTTCAAGGACCTCTTCACCCACCTGGCCAACCGCCCAGGTTCTTGCAGAATCGCTCACGTAACCCTGATAAACCAAACCAATATCAAGACTGAGGAGATCCCCTTCCTTAAGCTTTCGCTTGGAAGGAATCCCATGCACCACTTCTTCATTAATAGAAGTACATACACAGGCCGGATAACCCCGGTATCCCTTGAAAGCCGGTGCTGCTTTTTGAGCTTCGATCAAACGCTCGGCTTTTCGATCGATTTCAAGCGTTGTCATTCCTGCTTTGATTGATTTCTTCAATTCCTGAAAAACAATTTTGAGTCTGCGAGCAGCTTCCCGCATAATTTCAATTTCTTGTCTGGATTTCAAAGAAATCATAAAGACTGAAAACTGTGGGTCAACTCTTCTTGAAGCGGCTCGACTTCCAAATTGCCATTCACAACCCGAAGTATATTGCGCTTCTTGTAAAATTCAACTAACGGCTCTGTCTGGTCTTCATAAACCTTAAGACGTTCCCGAATCGTCTCAGGCTCATCATCCTTCCGTTGAACTAAGGGTTTCCTACACACATCGCAAATTCCTTCCCGTTTGGGTGGGATGTTACGAATGTGATAATTTGCATTGCAATTGGAACAGGTGCGCCTTCCCGAAAGCCGATCGATAATTACTTTTTCTGAAGTATTGAATTCGAGAACGAGGTTAAGCGGCGTTTTACGCTTCCGAAGCATTTCATCCAATGCTTTTGCCTGTTCTACGGTCCGGGGAAATCCATCCAAGATAAACCCATTGGCTGCATCCGGTTCTTGAAGCCGCTCCCTTACCATATCAACCACCAAATCATCTGGAACCAGTTTTCCGCTGTCAATGAACGATTTGGCACGTTTGCCCAATGCCGTTCCTTCTTGAATTTGAGATCTCAGGAGATCTCCTGTAGAAATGTGCGGGATTTCATAGCGCTCACTCAAAATTTTCGCATGAGTCCCTTTCCCTGCTCCAGGAGGTCCTAAAAGAACAATTCGCCACGCCATAAAATCAGCGAATGCGGGCCTTTAATTTTCCCTTTTTAATAAAACCTTCGTAATGGCGCATCAAAAGCTGGGATTCGATTTGTTTCATCGTGTCTAAAACCACTCCAACGATAATCAAGAGCCCCGTGCCGCCAAAAAAACTGGCTACTAAAAAAGGAATGTTCAAGACCTTTGGCGAATTCATGATGCTTGGAAAAACCGCAATCAAAGCTAAAAACAGAGCACCTGTGAAAGCGATCCGTGTCATCAGAAAATCCAAATGTTCGGCTGTATTCTTCCCCGGCCGAATGCCCGGCACAAATCCGCCGTACTTTTGTAAATTATTGGCGACATCAATGGGATTAAACGTAATCGCCGTATAAAAAAACGTAAAGAAAATAATTAAAAACGCCTCGATGCTCGTGTACAAAGCGCTTCCCGGCGACAGCCAGGTTGCAATCGAATGAACGGGTCCTTTTGAATGAAAAAAACCGGCGATCGTTGCCGGAAATAAAATTACCGATTGTGCAAAAATAATCGGAATCACTCCCGCTTGATTGACCTTAAGCGGCAAATAAGTACTTTGTCCGCCGTAAACCCGATGACCACGAATTTGTTTCGCATACTGAACCGGAATTTTCCGCTGGCCTTGGATGATTAAAATGACGCCGACCACGGTAAAAATAAAGAGCACCAACATCAGTCCCAATTTCCAGTAAGCCAGTTGCCCAAACCGAACCAAGGAACTGGTTTGAACAAACGCGGTTGGAATGTTATCGATGATACCCGTCGTAATCAAAATGGACATTCCGTTTCCAATTCCGTGCTCGTCAATTTGTTCGCCAAGCCACATGATGAAAACCGTGCCGGTGGTTAGCGTTAAAATCGTCATCAGCCGGAAGGACCAACCCGGATTGGGAACGATCACAGTCCCCTGAAAAGCGTTTGGATTTTCAAGCCAGAGCGAAATAAAAAAAGTCTGAATCAACGCAAGAATCAATGTACCGTAACGCGTATATTGAATGAGCTTGCGGCGACCTTCTTCTCCACCTTCCTTTGCCATTTTTTCAAGCTGCGGAATCACAACCGTCAAGAGCTGCAAAATAATCGAAGAAGAAATATACGGCATGATTCCCAGCGCAAAAACCGTAGCCTTTTGTAAAGCGCGGCCTGAGAAGAGCGACATGATCCCAAACAAATTTCCGCCTGCAGTGCCGGCAATCCTTTGGAAAAATTGGTTCAGCGCATTTCCATCGACGCCTGGAGTTGGAACGTGCGCTCCAAGCCGATACACCGCTATGATAAAGAGCGTATAGAGCACTTTGCGTTTGAGTTCTGGAATTTTAAATATATTTCCAAGTGCTCGCAACATGAGAATCTAAATGATCACTTTTGTTGGATCAAAATGGCTTGACCGCCTGCCTTTTCGATCGCTTCTTTTGCATGAGTACTAAATCGATGAGCCTGGACTTTTAATTTTTGTCCAAGCTTTCCACGGCCCAATACCTTTAAGCCATTGCCTAAATCCTTAATCACCCCATTCTCGACAAGCCAATCGGGGGAAATTTCAGAAACTTTTAATTGCTCCAACTGATCCAAATTAAGAATTGCGTATGATTTATGATGCGGCTGATTAAATCCCCGTTTTGGAAATCTTTGGTGAATCGGAGTTTGTCCACCTTCAAAAGTAGGCCGCTGGTGAAATCCGGATCTCGCCCGTTGACCCTTGTGGCCTTTGGTGGACGTTTTCCCGTGACCTGAGCTTTCACCACGTCCGAGCCGCTTAAGCCTTTTTTGATATGGTTTCTTGGCCTTCATTTTTTCCTGTCCCCTCAGCATGGCGATTAACATCTCGACTGGTCAACCTTTGAAGTCCATCCAGGGTCGCTTTCAATACATTAATAGAATTATCACTGCCCAAACTTTTAGTCAAAATATCTTTAATCCCACAACATTCACAAATCGCGCGGACGGCGCCGCCGGCAATCACTCCGGTTCCTTGCACGGCCGGTTTTAAAAGAACTTTCGCAGCTCCATACCGCCCAATAATTTCGTGCGGAATGGTGGTTTTCCACATCGGAATTGGAATTTGCCTCTTCCGCGCAACCGCCAGAGACTTTCGGATCGCGTCTGACACCTCGCTTGCTTTCTCTAAAGCGTAACCTACTTTTCCGGCGCCATTACCCGTTACCACCAAAGCACTGAAATGAAAACGTCTTCCTCCTTTGACTACTTTGGCAATCCGGTTAATTTGGATTACCTTTTCCAACTGCATGTTATCGGAAGCGACTGAAGTCGGAAATCGCTTGTCGTCTTCTATTGTTTTCCTGGTCGCTTGTTCTTGTTCAATCAATGTATGACAACTCCTCTATTTTTATTTTAGAATTGAATTCCGTTTTCCCTAAGCACTTCCGCAAGCGCTTTGACTCGCCCATGATAAGGACGTCCTCCACGGTCAAACACAATCTGCGTAATATTTTTCTTCTTCAGTTTCTCTGCTAAGTAAACGCCAAATTTTTTCGCACCATCGATATTTCCCCACTGTTTCTTTTCCTTACCCCGAAAACCGGGTTCTATGGTTGAGGAAGAAAAAATGGTGCGCTCTGACAAATCGTCAATCGCTTGGGCAAATAAATTTAAATGAGACCGACGAACACTGAGCCTGGGCCGTTCAGGCGTGCCGACCACTTTCTTCCGAACCCGAAGATGCCGCTTGATTAATTTTTCTTGCTTCAATTCAGCCAACATTCTCAGCCCGCTGCCTTTCCTGCTTTTCTGCGAATTTGTTCACCTAAATAATGGATACCTTTACCCTTATAAGGTTCAGGTTTAAAAAATTCTCGGATATTTGCCGCCACCTGCCCAACCAACACTTTATCAACGCCTTTCACAGCAAGGGTGGTCGGTTTTGGGACTTCTATTTTGATTCCCTCAGGAATTGCAAAATCGATCGGATGGGAAAAACCAAGCATAAGCTGAAGATTCTTTCCTTGAAGCTGTGCTTTAAAACCAATCCCTTCGATTTCAAGCGTCTTAGAAAATTCTTCCGTGACACCCTTCACCATATTGGCAATCAAGCTTCGAGTTAGTCCATGCAAGGATCGATCCTGTGGAATATTCGTCGGCCGCTCGACTGCTATACGTCCTTCGGCTACCACGACCTTCATCCGAGGATGAACGTTCAGATCAAGTTTTCCCTTCGGTCCTTCCACGTGAAGTTTAGCTCCAGCCAACTGAACTTTCACACCTTGCGGAATTGGAATCGGTTTTTTGCCAATACGTGACATTTAAATCACCATACCTTGCATAAAAGCTCTCCGCCCATTTTTTGGGCTCTCGCTTCCCGATCGGTCATGACACCTTTGGAAGTCGAAAGAATCGCAACACCCAGTCCGCCCAAAACGCGTGGGATTTCTTCCGAGTTAACATAATGGCGGAGCCCCGGCTTCGAAACACGGACGAGCGATTGAATCGCTGACTGTTTGCCTTTGACATATTTCAAATGAATTCGAATGAGCTTTTTAACTCCTTCTTCTACCAATTTATAATTTTCAATAAATCCCTCTTGCTTCAAAATCACAGCAATCTTAAGAGTTAGCTTAGACCCCGGAAGAGTGATATTCGCCTTCCCAGCACGAGAAGCATTGCGAATCTGCGTTAAAAAATCTGAAATTGGATCTGTGGGTGCTCCCATATATTCACCAACTTGATTTGGTTACACCAGGGATAATGCCCTGGTTTGCAAGCTCACGGAAACAAATTCGGCAAAGCGCAAATTTCCGAATATAGCCGCGAGGTCGGCCGCAAACACGGCAACGGTTATAGCCTTGCACTTTAAACTTTGGTTTTCGTTGTTGTTTGACAATCAAACACGTCTTTGCCATTCTTTAAATCCTCACTTCCGAAATGGAAAGCCAAGTAGTTCAAGAAGTCGTTTCGATTCTTCTTTTTTCGTCGTGGTAATCACAAACGTAACATCCATACCCTGAAGTTTTTTCATTTTGTCATAGTCCACTTCTGGGAAGATGGTTTGTTCTTGTATTCCAAATGAATAATTCCCGGTTGAATCAAAACTGGTTACCGGTACACCCCTGAAATCCCGAATACGCGGCATCGCAACATTAAAAAGTCGATCCATAAACTCATACATTCGAGCTTTGCGAAGCGTCACTTTCAAACCAATCGGAGCTCCTTCCCTCAACTTAAAAGCAGAAATGGACTTCTTAGCTCGTGTGACCACTGGTTTCTGACCTGTAATTTGAGAAAGTTCATGAGCTACGTGTTCCAAAATTTTGACGTCCTCAGCTCCTTCTTTGACTCCCATATTCAGCACAATTTTCTCAATTCTGGGAACCGCGAGTGAATTCGTGTAATGAAATT
>OBEQ010163002.1_pt1 | contig 32748 bp, 26 predicted proteins | sample 1670901 | NCBI WGS metagenome assembly OBEQ01 (sample SAMEA104232315, study PRJEB22302) | groundwater metagenome | biome: forest; feature: aquifer; material: groundwater | place: USA | collected 2011-08-07 | depth 5.4 m | reverse complement strand
TCCGAGAAAATGTCTTGGCTTTAGAACACCCATCGAAGCTTGCCTGGATGAGTGCTGCACTTAATCATTGAATGTAGGGGAGCAAACCCCAAATCGTCCCCGGAATTACGTTATCAAACCGATTAAATCGGTGGCGAACGTCTTCCGGGTCGACTACAATTGGGGTCGGGTTTCCAAAGGCGGGCCGGAGCATCGGCAGAGACATCGGCACAAGCGCCCCAATCCATTGGGACGGGCGGGGAATCTTTTCAACGGGAGGACATATGGACAGAAGCACCGTGTTGGCCAAGTCATCGGGAACCGCGGCCTTGGCCCGGGACTCCGCCTTCGTCAAATACGCGAACCAGGCATTGCCCAAACGCGCGGCGGTGGCCGCGGGACTTGAACCTTATGCAGGCGCCTGGGATAAGCGCCACGCTTCGCATCTGTTGCGCCGCGCCCTGTTCGGCTGCTCCCAGGCCGATCTGGACGCGGCGCTCGCGCTGACGTCCGCCGCGTGCGTGGACTCGCTCTTGAATGTGGCCGAGGAAACCTTGCCTCCGCCCATCTCCACGGACGCCAACGATCCCACTCCCGTGGGCACCACCTGGACCACCTCCGCCTACGACGGCAACTACAACGGCACGCGCCAGCGCTCCCTGCAGAACTGGTGGATGGCGCTGATCCTGGGGCAGAAGACCTCCATCCGCGAAAAGATGATCCTGTTCTGGCACAATCATCTGGCCACGGAACTGGACGTGGTGGGCGATCCGCGCTACGCCTATCTGCATCATCTGCTCCTGCGCAATTCCGTGCTGGGCAACTTCAAGACCCTGGTCCGCAAGATCACCGTGGACCCGGCCATGCTGCAGTACCTGAACGGGGACAGCAACACCAACACCAATCCCAACGAGAACTACGGCCGCGAACTGCAGGAGCTTTTCACCATCGGCAAGGGCCCGGAAATCGCCGCGGGCAACTACACCAATTATACGGAAGAGGACGTGAAGGTCGCGGCCCGCGTGCTCACGGGCTGGCGTGACGTGCGCGATACCCCGGCCGCGGAATTCCAGCCGAACAAGCACGACGTGAAGGACAAGGTCTTCTCCGCCGCCTATGGCAACGCCGTCATCACCGGGAGGACGGGAGCGGACGCCGGAACCCAGGAGCTCGACGATCTGATGACTTTGATCTTCGCCCAGGCGGAGACGGCGAAATACTTCTGCAGAAAACTCTACCGCTTCTTCGTCTACTACGACATCGACGCGACGGTGGAGGCGAACATCATCGTCCCGCTGGCGGATCAATTGCAGAAGGGCGGCTACGAGGTCAAGCCCGTGCTGGCTACCCTGTTCAAGAGCGCGCATTTCCAGGACGCGCTCAACATGGGCTGCCAAATCAAGACGCCCATGGACCTGGTGGTCGGCTCCATCCGCCAACTGGGCATCGCCTTGCCGGACGGCTCGGATCCCGTAAAGCAGTACGCCCTGATGGCGGCGATGGTGGGCGAGGCCTCACGCATGCAGCTGGAAATCGGCAATCCGCCCAACGTGGCGGGCTGGTCCGCCTACTACCAGAATCCGGTCTTCTACGAGGTATGGATCAACTCCGATACCCTGCCGCGCCGCGTGCAGTTCACGGACAGGCTGGCTTCGGCCAAGGGTTACGGATATTACACCGACAAGTCCTTCCTCTCCGCGGACGTGCTGGCCCTGGCCAAGTCCACTTCCGCGCCGGGCATGGTGAACACCTTGGTGGCCGAGCTAGCGGACCGCTTCTTCCCCATCACCCTGACGGACGTGCAGATCAAATACCTGAAGGACGTGATGCTGAACGGCCTGCCGGATTACGAGTGGGGCGTGGAGTGGGACGATTACACGGCCGCGCCCACCGATGCGGCGAAGACGAAAGCCGTGGAGACCCTGCTGCGGGCGCTGTTCGCGGCGATGATGCAATTAGCGGAGTTCCAACTATGCTGAACGGAGGGATGGAAATGGACAGAAGAAGGTTCCTCAAGTTCGGCGCCGGCGCGGTTTCCGTCCCGTTCGCCGCGGGCCGCTTGACCGCAAACGCCTACGGCATGTCACCGCTTGCGGCCCTGGCCGCCGCGGCCGCCAACGATCGTGTGCTGGTGGTGATCCGCCTGGACGGCGGCAACGACGGCTTGAACACCGTATTGCCGTTGGATCAATACGCCAACCTGGCCAAGGCGCGCGCCAACATCCTGATTCCGGAGGCCAAGGCCGTCAAGCTCTCCGCGGTGACCGGCCTGCATCCCGCTTTGCGCGGCCTGGCCAGCATGTACGAGGACGGCAAGCTGCGCGTGATCCAGGCGGTGGGCTATCCCAATCACAACCAGAGCCATTTCCGCTCCACGGACATCTGGTTCTCCGCCTCCGACTATAACCAGGTGCTGACCACGGGGTGGCTGGGACGTTACCTGGAAACCGTCTATCCCAATTATCCGGATGGGTATCCCAGCAAGGATTTCCCGGATCCGCCCGCGGTCCAGATCGGATCCTCTCTCTTCACCCTGTTGCAGGGATCGCAGGTGCCGATGGGCATGGCCGTGGCCAACGCCACCTCCATCTATTCCCTGGTACCCGCGGGCACCGACACCGCGCCCGCCACGCCCGCCGGCCATGAGCTCACCTTCATCCGCCAGATGGCCACGGAGACGCAGAAGTACGGCGACGCCCTTAAGAAGGCCATCGCCGCGGCGACCAACAAGTCCACCCTGTATCCCGCCACCGGCAACGCGCTTTCCGATCAGTTGAAGGGCGTGGCGCGCCTGATCGCGGGCGGGCTGCAGACCAAGGTGTACGTGGTGAGCCTGCGCGGATTCGACACCCATGCCGCGCAGGTGCTGGCCGCGGACGTGACCACGGGGTCGCATGCGAACCTGCTCACCAAACTCAACGACGCCATCGTGGCCTTCCAGGATGATCTGAAACTGCTCGGGATCGAGAACCGGGTGATGGGCATGACCATATCCGAGTTCGGCCGGCGCATCCTCTCCAACGCCTCCCTGGGCACGGACCACGGCACCTCCGCGCCGCACTTCGTCTGGGGCGCGGGCGTTTCCGGAGGCTTGCTGGGAACCAATCCCGTTATCCCCGCCACGGTGACGGTGAAGGACAACGTGGCCATGCAATACGACTACCGCTCCATCTACGCCAGCATCATGCGGGACTGGATGGGCGTGTCCGGGGCCGATCTCACCGCGGTCCTGCTCAAGGATTTCCCCTACCTTCCCATCGTCGGCACGCCTATTCTGCGGCGCGATCCCGTCGTATCCGGAGCCGCCCTGGAGCCGAACTTTCCCAATCCCTTCCGCGGCGCCACCACCTTGCGTTACCGCGTGGCCGCCTCGGGGCGCGTGCGACTCAGGGTCTTCGATTCCCGCGGTTCGCTCGTGCGCGTGGTGGTCGACGGTTTCCATACGCCGGGATCCTATGCGCGCACCATGGAAGCCGGCTCGTTGAGTCCGGGCACGTATTATTGCCGATTGGAGATGAGCGGTCAAGCGGGAGGCGGGGAGTCCCTGCAGCGCGCTTTGGAAGTCATGCGCTGAGGGGATAGTTGACGGGCGTTGGTCAGGCGCCGGTGCCGGCGGAGACCATGGGCTGTTCGGACCGGGGCTCGGGATGCGTCGCCTTGCGGATAAGGCGGTTGATGATGATGGCCGCGGCCACGGTGGTTCCGGTCGCCGCGCCGAGGATGAGATAGTTCCAGAGGGTCAGTCCTCCGGGATTCTCCAACCATCCTTTGCCCACTTCGCCTACGTACAGATACAGCATGATGTCCGGCGTCATCCCCAGGAAGGAAACGAGCAGGTATTTGCGGAAGTCCAGCTTGGGGATGGTGAACAGGTAGTTGAGGACCGAGAAAGGGAGTAAGGGATTGAGGCGGATGAGGAAGACCAGGATGGGTCCGTGCTTGGAGATGGCTTCGTAGATGGATTCGAAGCGGGGATGATCGTGGCGCAGGGCTTCGACCCGGGAACGCCAGAGTTTCTTTCCCACCGCGTAGGTCACCGCCACCGAAAGCAGGCCGGAAAACGCCGCGAGCAGATATCCCATCCAGAATCCATACAGGGTTCCGGCGATCAGCAGCATCCCGGAAATGGGGATGAAGAAGACGGACGCGGCCACGAAGAGGATCATGTAGGGGATGAGCGCCCAAGGTCCCAGGTCCCGGAACCATTCCACCGCGTCCTTGATATGATCCTTGAATGGATAGAAGGCGTTGAACGTCACCACACCGGCGATGATCAGGACGATGATCAGGATTTTGGATTTCATGAAGCTAAAGATTCCCATCCGCCCCGGAAAATAGACGACAGTTCCTGGCCGGGGGACCCACCAATCTAGCAAATCCCGCCTCAACCCAATGGTTTCCCCATGGTTACGAACGCCGGAAACCGTCGGAAACCTTTACCTTTGCCCCCTTCGCGACTTTGCTACACTATGGAAATGGACATCCTGCTGGTACAGATGGCGATAAACCGGGGCAAGCCCGAACTCAATCGGGCCAAGGTCGCGGCCCTGACCGCCCCCCTAAAGCCCGGCAAACCCTCCCTGCTGATCCTGCCGGAGCTGTTCAGCACGGGATTCCTGGACGAAACCGCGCGCCCACCGGAAGCCCTGGCCGCGGAAGACCGGGCCTTCTGCGCCGATCTGGCCCGCAAGCTGGGAAGCTGGGTCGCGGGCGCCACCGTCGAGGCCGGGCCTCCCGGCGCGGACGGCAACGCGGGCTTCCGCAACCTGAGCCTCCTGTATGCTCCCGACGGTTCCGAACGCGCCGCCTACCGCAAGGCGCATCCCTTCAGCTACGGCGGCGAGGATCGCATCTTCTCCAAGGGTAACGAGATTGTTACCGCCGACATCGAAGGCTGGGTGGTGCAGCCCACCATCTGCTACGACCTGCGCTTCCCGGAAATGTACCGCGCAGGATCGCTGCGGGGCGTGCATCTGATCCTGGTCCAGGCCAACTGGCCGCTGGCCCGCCAGGCCCATTGGGAAACCCTCCTGCGCTCGCGCGCCATCGAGAACCAGGCCTTCGTGGCGGGCGTCAACTGCACCGGTTCCCAGGATGCGCTCGTCTTCGCGGGCGGTTCCGTGATCCTCAATCCTAAAGGCGAGACCGTGTCCCAGGGCGACGCGAGCGAATCCGTGGTGCGCGGCCGCATTGAACTGGACGACTGCAAGCAATGGCGCAAACAGTTTCCCGCCCTCCGCGATCGCCGGGCTTGGGATTTCTACGGCGCCTAATCCCATGAAAGCGCCGAGCGTGGAATTGCGTTGCAACTCCCTAGCGATGGCCCCTGACTGATTTTCCGTGCCGTGCACGACGATTTTGTTTAAGTTTCCCGAAGCATGAAGATTGCCACGGAAGTCGCCGTCCAGGCCTCCCCGGACAAGATCTGGAACACCCTCATCGATTTCGCGGCCTATCCCGAGTGGAACCGCTTCCTCAAGTCCGTCCGCGGACTGGCCGCGCCCGACGCCCCCCTCGATGTCGAACTCCAATATTACGGCAAGCCCCTGGAGAAGAAGTCCGGACAGGTAACCGGCTTCATACCCCCGAAATATTTCAGCTGGTCCTGGAAGCACAAGTTCGGCGCCTGGTTCCTCGCGGCCGAGCACGTGTTCCGCATCAAGACCACGGACAGCGGCAAGGTCATCTTCTTCCAGGAGATGTACTACACCGGCCTGGGTCTCAAGTTCCGCCGCCGGGACGTGGAGCATACGGTCCGCTTGTCCCTGGATAAGCTGAACGACGACCTGAAACACCGGGTGGAACCACCCGCGGACGGACCGAAATAGGCGAAGTCGGCGAAACAAGGTAAAAGGGGCGGGAATCCCTCCGGAAAACCGGTTGGGAAATTTGAACTTAAGCGACCGGACCGCCCGGAAAAAAACGAGTTTACAGGAAGCTGCCGAAGGGGGACTCGATGCAGGACACGATGCAAACCGTATTGGTGGTCGATGACGAGGATGTGGTGCGCAATCTCATCCGCACCTTGTTCCGGCTCGCGGGCTTCCACGTCCTTTCCTGCGGAAGCGGGCCTGAAGCCCTCGACCTGCTCCAGGCCCGCGGCGGCAACGTGGAACTGTTGGTCACGGACATCAACCTGGGCCCGATGATGGACGGCGTCGAACTCGCGGAGGAGCTGCGCGTCCTCCAACCCGCCATCAAGGTCCTGTATATCTCGGGACTGGAAGACATGGATCGCATGGGCCCGGACATCGCCGCCGGCCTTGCGCATTTCCTGATGAAGCCCTTCAAACCGCGGGACATCACCAATATGGCCAAAGAGATCCTGTCCCTGGCGCCGGTTATCGCTTCGCGCTGATCCTCCGGGCGGCCGACTTCGGTTGCTTCGAAACGCTCACTCCGTATTCCCACAGGTATTCCTTCACCCCGGCCTTGCGCGACGCATAGCGCGACATGACGAAGAAGAAATCGCTCAGACGATTGATGTACTTGATCAGGCGCGTGTCCACGGGCTCTTCCCGGGAGAGGCGGATGATTTCGCGCTCGGCGCGGCGGCACACGGCGCGGCATTGGTGCAGAGCGGCGTTGGCCAAGGTGCCTCCGGGAAGCACGAAGGAGTTGAGCGCTTCCAACGACTTCTGCATGCCGTCCATCTCCTTTTCCAGGCCGGTGGCATCGGCGTCCGTGATCTGGGGCATACCCTGGTAAGGTTGGCCCGCGGGCGTGGCGAGAATGCTTCCCATGTCGAACAAGCGGTTCTGGACCCGGCGCAGGCTGGTCTCCAGCTCCGCGCGCACGGCGGCGGGCAACTGCTTTTTGCCGCCTTTGCCCCCGGCGGTATCGGACTCGATCACGGTGCGGGCCATGCCCACCAGGCAGATCAGCTCGTCCACGGTCCCGTAACTTTCCAGTTTCCGGCAATCCTTGTCGACGCGGACTCCGCCCACCAGGGAAGTCTTTCCGGTATCTCCGCCGCGGGTGTAGACCCGGGTAATGCGTATGGCCATGGCGTCCTCAGGGAAGCGGCGGACGCCGACGCGGCACCCCGTTTTCCCGGGGATGCAAGATAGCACCCTGGGGTTGGAATTGGAAAGCGGAGAGCGATCACGCCGGGGATTGCGGGCCCGGAAATGTTCCGGTCCGGAGGCCGGCACCCGGGTTCACCGCGCCAACAAAACCTGGCGTCCGGACGCGTCGGAAATTGAGGCGTCGGCCTGGCCGCGACCCAGATCGAAATAGATCCCCTGGGCGGATTGCAAACGGAATTCCCCGCATCGGGCGTTGAGGATGACGGACCCTTCGCGCTTGGGAGCGATGCCGGTGGAGACGGAGAGATCCATCACCTGCCAGTTTCGCCATTGCACGTGCGAGCCCTCGATCTGCAATCCCATCTTGCCCTTGGTCATGGGCAGGTTGCCGCCCATGCTCAGCTTGGAAATGTGCATGACCGCGGAGCCGTTGACCTTGATCTCCAGGCTGTCCCCGTCCACGTAGATTTCCCACGTGTTCCATTCCCCGACCTTCTCCTTATTGTCCTTGCGGACGAAATGGGTGCGGCCGCAGCCGTATTGGCCCACGCCCGTAAGGGCGGCGCCGGTTTCGCTGAAGTTGGTGCCCGCGCCGTTGCTGTTGAACTTGCAATCCGTGGTCCAGATGCTGCCCACGTCCCCCTGCATCATCTGCAGCTCCGGACCGGAAGGCCAAGCCCCGCAGCTTTGCTTGGACAGATCGATGTGATGCAGGTAACCGCTGTTGCCGCCGCCGATATTTTTCCATTCCACCCGTGCGCGGTAGTGGCCGTAGTCCTTTTCCGTGTACAGGTAGCCGTTGCCGCCGTCCACGTCGATAATGGCGCCGGCCGCGACGGTGATGGTGCCGTTGCCGTGCTTGGCTAGGCCGGTGAGATCCTTGCCGTTGAACACGTCGGTCCAGGTTCCCTCTTGCGCGAGGCCGAACTGGAAGGCGAGGAGCAGGCCTGGTACGAGGGTGCGGATGGTGGTGGTGATCAAGGTGCGGGAAAAAACGCGGAAGCCGAACTGGATGGCCGTCATGCCGTCAATCTCCTTCATCCCCCTTGCTGTGAGCTAAGATAATAACCGCAAGCCGGATAATTTCCTGGTGATTTCCCGCCTTCGGGCGAGGCAATCCGCGCCCCGGGCACGCCGTTTTTCCACAAAGCGTTCTCAATCCGAAAACCCGCCCTGGAGGATGCAGCGGATGTTTTGGGCTTTTACGGAGTCGCGTCGTTGTTTCCACTACGACCCGGGGGAAACCCACGGCGAGCGGAAATCCTTCGGATTAAGTTAGATTTGCGCATCCAGGTGGGGTGGCGCTGACCATTCGTTCCAGAAGCAAAACATGATTGATGTATACCAGTATCTGGATTACCGGAAGCTCTTAAAGGAGCTTTATCAGGAGCGTAAGGCCCTGAATTCCAACTTCTCCTACCGCTATATCAGCCTTAAAACCGGCATCCGTTCCTCCGGCTATTTTGCAAACATCCTTTCGGGCAAAAGCAACATCTCCCTGAAGCTGGTCCTGAAGCTGAGCCAGCTCTTCGGGCTCAAGCGCCCGGAGGCGGAATACTTCGAACTGCTGGTGCTGTTCAACCAATCCAAGACCCATGACGAGAAGAACCATCTCTTCGATCGCATCCTCAAGCTGAAGAAGTCGAAGATCAAGACCTTGCTCCCGGAGTATTACGAATACTTCAACAACTGGTATTACGTGGTGATCCGGGAAATGCTCGACTTCCATCCGTGTAATGGGGACTTCGAGGCGGTGGCGAAACTGATCTCGCCGCCCATCACGACCAAGGACGCGGAACGGGCCTTCGCCGTGCTGGAATCCCTGGGACTGATCCAGAAGAACGCCAAGGGCTTCTACGAGCGCGCGGACGCGCTCATCACCACGGGCGAAGAAGTGCAATCGACGGCCATCGTGAATTTCCAGAAGCAGACGTTGGACCTGGCCAAGAAGTCCTTCGACCTGTATCCGAAGGAAGCCCGGGACATCTCGACCCTGACCATCAGCATTTCCCAGAAGAACCTGCAGCGCATCAAGGAGCGCATCCGCAACGTGCGCCGCGAAATCCTGGAACTGGCCAAGGCCGATCCCTTCACCGACACCGTGTATCAGCTGGAGTTCATCGCCTTTCCGGTGACCAAGCCCAAGGACGCGGAATGACGGGGACGGAATCGCGCGGGCGCAGGGGCGGACGTACGATTGGGACGTCGTTGCTTACGGCCATGGCGTGCTTGCTTGCAGGCTGCGCGGATGAGCGGGTCGCCGGCGGCGGCACCGAGACCGGCAATGCCGAAGTGGTGCTGGGACGCATCCTGGATTCGGACGGACATGGAGTCGGCTCCCTCAGCGTCAACCTGGAAGAGGTGAAGACGCATGCGGACGGGAGCGATTCGGGGGCGAGCTATTCCGCGCATACGGACAGTCTGGGCCGATACGCTTTCAAGGCCGTGAAGAAAGGGCGCTTCGCGCTTTATGCCTACGATGGCCCAATTTCCTCCCTGGGCGCTTCCGCCATCCTGTCGCGCCTGGAAAAGCAGGATTCTTCCTTAAGCCTGCAGGACGCCATCGCGCGCCATGGCGTGACCTTGACCGGACGTGTGCTGCCCGCGGCACCCACGGGAATCCGGGACGTGAAGGTTTGTTTCCCGGGCTTGAGGACCTGCGTGCAACCCGGCGCGGACAGCGTCTGGAGCCTGGCCGACGCGCCCAAAGGCGCATACGAAATCCTCTTCCTCACCCCGACCGCGGCGCATTACCTGGCCGTGCAGGTGCGGGCCGAAGCCGGTTCCAAACCTTATGTGCGCGACGTGACGCTCCGGGATGAAGCCGACGCGGATCATGTTCCTTACCGGTTCTATGCCCTGCCGCAGCCCAAGTCCTTTTCCATCGTCCCCGTCGCCTATCCGGCGGGGTTGGAGCCCGCATGGTACCAGGGCAAGGACTTCGCGGACGTGAACTATTCCCTGCTGTCCGAAACCGGGCCCGCGACGCAGTGGAATCCGGACTATCTGGCCGCATGGAAATACGCCCGCACATGGGACGGCGACAGCCTGTACACGGGCGCGGATATGGCCAAGCCCCTGGCGGGCTTTCCGCTCTTGGTGCGCCTGGCCGCTCCCGGATTCGATTTTTCCCAGGCCGCGGCGGACGGATCCGATCTGGTCTTTTCCGACGCCACCGGACGGCTGCTGCCTTTCGAGATCGAACGGTGGGACGCCGTTGCCGGCCGCGCGGACATCTGGGTGCGCCTGGATTCCCTGGCCGCAGCCAAGGCGGACCGCAAGCTGCGCCTGCATTGGGGCAGGATAGGGGGCGCGGGCCGCATCGCTCCGCCCTACAAATCCGACGGAGCCAAGGTCTTCCTGCCTGCCGAAGGCTTCCTGGGCGCGTGGCATTTCAACGACGACGACGACGCCAACGTGGTGGACGCGCGCGGCGCGTTCACGGGATCCTTCACCGCTCCCCTGCCGCCCGAAGGGGCCGCGGGCTTCCGGCTCCGGGACGGCGCGGTGGGTCCCGCGTTGCGCCTGGGCAGGACCGGGTCCTTCGTGCATGTGCCGTACCAGGCGGGACTGGACGTAACCCAGACGTTTACCGTCTCCGCGTGGGCGCGGCTGCAGCTTCCCGACAACGGCACCAAGCAGGTGCTCGCCGCGAAATGGATGACGGGCCGCCGGGAATGGCATTTCGACATCCAACCCAACCGCACCTTTGAGCTGGAGTTCGGCGGCGCGGACGGAGCCATCCTGGGAACCTGGCGCAGCACCACCCCGGTAGCGAGCCCGGGCGAGTGGCATCAATACGCGGCCGTCTTCGACAAAGGCGCGGTGAAACTGTATCTCGACGGCGCGGAAACCGCCGGAACCGGAGCCACGGGATCGGTTCCCGCCGCCATCAACCACTTCACGGCCGATTTGAGCCTGGGCTCCAACTCCATCGACACCACGCTCGATCTGCGGGGGGACCTCGACGAGTTCCGCCTCTACTCCACGGCCAAATCCCCGGAATGGCTGGGCATGTCCTACCGCACGGAAAAGCCCCGCCCCTAATCTTCCCGTTGACCTTCGGGTTGATGCAAAATACGATCAGCCCTCCGCCTACGCTATGGCGATTTTCGCCGGCGTCCGGCGTTTTCGGAGCGAGAACGCTTTGTCCCTCCCGTCACGCCTATCGCGCTAACCCCCCGGTTAAGTTAGGACGATGTCAGCCTCCCACCCGTCCGCCGCCCGATCTTTGATCGCCCGGTGCCTGACCACCCGAACCGTAACCTTCCCCCTCTGCCTGCTGCTAGGCCTGGCGGGAGCCGTGTGCGGCCAAGGCCTGCTCATCCAAGGCCGTATCCTGGAACGCGCCGCCCTGAAGCCCGTGCCGGGCGCCACCGTGCGTCTTACGGGCAGACCGGGATTCACCGCCATTTCCGATGCCAAGGGCATTTTCAAAATCGTTTCCAGCGTGTCCGCCGTCCGGGTACCCGGCCCCCTCCGGGAATTTCCCACACTGCCCGGGCGGCGGTCCTACTCTCCCGGAATCCGGATCTGGTGCGATGCCCTGAGCGGTCGGGACGCGGCGGGACGCGCGCCTGCGGGAAATTCGGCCTACGTTCCGCACGAGTTACCCCTGGATGAAATACGGGTGAAGGCGGAGGAGACCCCGACGTCGGCGATGGCGGCAGCCAAGAGTTCCGCGATCGAGTCCGCGGCACCGGCTCGCTTCGAGTCCGCGGCACCGGCTCGCTTCGAGATCGCCGGTCCCGGTCCCTTGGAAGTTACGTGCGCCGGACTCGTCACCAGACAGGTCCCGGCCGATGCGGATACCGTGGATGTGGGTGACATCGTCCTCGAATATCCGCCGCGCAAGTTCGACCTGGGAGTGAAACCGATCTACGGCGCCATCACCCTCTTCGACGGCAAGCGCGCGACCATGGACGCGGAATGGGAACATTGGATGGGCACCTACCGCATCCAAAATGGACTGGGACCCACTCCCATCACCTGGCAGTTCCTGCCGGACCCGGTGGATTCCGGCATGACCATGCGCACCTGCTGCAGCTTCCAATGGGGCGACGCGGATCTGGTGACCAAACGCAAGTTCAAGGATTTCCAATTGCACGTGGAATTCAACCTGGTGAGCGCGCCGCGCGTGGGGGCGGGCGCGGGACCGGCCAACAGCGGGGTATACCTGCAAAGCTTCTACGAGATCCAGATCAAGGACGACTACGGTCTCAATCCCCTGGGCAGCCACGACGCCGGAGGCATCCTCAACGAATTCGCCGCGCCGGAAAACCTCTGCCGCCAACGGGGCCAATGGCAGGCCTATGATATCACCTTCCGCGCGGCCCGTTTCCTGAACGGCGCCCGAGCGGAGAAGGCGCGCGTGACCTTGTACTGGAACGGCAAGCTCACCCACAAGGACAAGGAGACGGCCAACGAACACGCGTTCGGCGTGAGCAGCGATTCCCTGGTGGACGCGCCCAAGGGCTTGAAGCTGCAGAGTGAAGGCCACGACGTGCGCTTCCGGAACGTGTGGATCAAGGAACTGGATCTCGCGGCTCCGAATACCGACCTCGGCTACTGATCGCTCACGGAGCCTATGGGCCCTGGAAGCATTCCGGATTCCTTTCAGCACGTAACATCGCGGTTTCCCCGTGAAAGCGGAATCCGCCCCGGCCCGGCAAAACCCGGCCCTGACCGTAACGGCCCACGGTACTTTGGGGAAGCCTTTACGGCGGGGGATTTGCATGCACAGTTCCAATACCGGAGGCAACCAGGCCTCCGCGAAAGCCGTTCTCCTTTTCCACCTCTTCCTGGTTTCCGCGTTGATCCCGCCGCGGGCTTTCGGCGACATCGGCGTCGACGTGGCCGCGATATCAGGTCGCACGGGAGGCTTCGGATGCTTCGCTTGGGCCGGGCAGAAGGCCGGCTACGCCGAGTTCGACGCCTTGGCCATCCGCTACGTGCGCACCACGCGCGACAACGATTCCTGGACCGACTTCCGGACCTTCCGCGCTTTCTGCGAGCAGCGCAAGATCCAATGGGTCTACACTTTGTGGCAGGCTCCGTCGGCCTACAAGGACGGGAGCAACATGCTCAAGGATCCGGCCGGGTTCGCCCGCTACTGGAAGGACGTGGTGGCCGAATTGGATGCGCATCAGTGCCGCCCGGAATTCGTCGATCTGATGAACGAGCCGGACAGCAAGGGCGTATGGAGCACGGGCATCACGCCCGCCGCCATGAACATCCTGATCAGCGCGGTGCGTCGGGAGTTCGATCTGGCGGGCTATTTCAACGTCGGCATCGCCGGGCCCAACCTCACCAGCATGTCCGATTGGTCCGGGCCCAAGGATTATTTCCAGGCCATGGACGCGGATGCGGTCAAAGCCCTGTCCGCCTTCGCCTCGCATCCCTGGGGCGACGACGTGGCGCGGGCCGGTTGCCAGGGCGGCGCGGATTGCACCACCCAGACCTGGCCTGCTTTCGGCGAGACGGCGAGGGCCAAGGATCCGGGCAAACCCATCTGGGTCCTGGAGTACGCCACGCGCCAGTACACGTACGACGGGATCGCCTATCCGGATCCGGACAAGGTGGGCCAGTACAACGCCTCTTTCACCATGCCCTACGCGGTGCGCACTTACGAGAACACCCTCGCCTTCCTCAACCTGGGCGTGACCGTGCCCTTCTACTGGGATGCCGCGGACGCCCCCGGTTCCAGCAAGCAATGGGGCTACCTCGACGAACGGGGCGCGCGGAAACCCATCTACGAAACCCTGAAGGCTTTGTTTCCCCATGTGGCCGCGGGCTCCGCCATCCTCAAGACGATCCAGGATTCGGCCTTGTATGCCGGAGCCTATCTGCACGATACGGATATGACCCTGGCCATCGCCAACGATTCCAAAACCCTGCGGACCGCCACCGTGCGCTTCACCCATGCGGGCCCGTCCTTATCGATGGCGGGCGCGATCGCGGTGGAGACGGCGGAGCGCAAGGATCCTGCGCTTAAACAGGCGGACGTGAGCATCGTTTCCGCGAAGGCCTTGAGCCTGATCGACGCCGGAGACGGCGCGTATACCTTGCGCGTGTTAGTCCCCGGCTACAGCGTATTGACCGTATCGCTGATACGCAAAGCCGCGGCAACGGGCGTCCAGGCGATTCTCTCATCATCGAGGTCCGCCTCCCAATCCGAGGACCAGAGCGCTTCAGCGGAGGAATCCGCCGACCGCAATTCCTATTCACACGTGTGGAGCGGGCATGATGCGCTCGGCAGGGCGGAATCCTTCCGTTTTTCGCCGGGTACCGGGAAGGTCCCCAAGTGACACAGGCGAAATTGGACTGAAAAGAGGTTTTGATGGGAAAGCGGAATTACACCACGTTCCCAAAAAAGGAACGCGCACGCGCGGCGCGGACTTTATCTTATCCACGGGATTTGAGGGGGATTTTTGGCCTTAACCAACCGTTGGAGACACCTCAATGCGTATTCCCCTCTCTTCATCTTTCCAGGCCGCGGCCTTGGGCCTTACCGCCCTCGCCGCGCTGACCGTTTCTCCGGCGCGCGCGCAGATCACCTATAAGAACGCCTTCACGGGCCTCACTTTCGATCGCCCCATCTACTTCGGGGAAGTGAACGGAATGCCAACCCGGACCTATTGCATCCTGGAACAGCATTCCGGCAACGTCTACCTGCTGACCAAGCCCGCGGCGGCGTGGACCAAGACCCTGCTGATGCAAATCGACGTGAACCAGGCCAACGAACAGGGCCTGCTCGGCATCGCCTTCCATCCGGACTACAAGAACAACCACAAGTTCTACATCAGTTACGACACGCCCAACAATTACAACAACGTCATCTCCGAACGCATCGCCGACGCGACCTTGATGAAGGACAGCGGCGTGAACCGGGTCCTGATCTCCATCGCGGACAAGTACGACAACCACAATGGCGGCACCATCGCCTTCGGCCCCAAGGACGGCTTCCTCTACTGGGGCACCGGGGACGGCGGCAACCAGTACGATCCGGAAGGCAACGGCCAGAACAAGAACGTGTTGCTTGCCAAGATGCTGCGCATCGACGTAAACAAGAAGGACGCGGGCAAGGAGTACGCCATCCCCACGGACAACCCCTTCGCCGGCGGCGGCGGGCGCGGCGAGGTTTTCGCCTACGGCTTACGCAATCCCTTCAAGTGGAGCTTCGATCAGGTGAACGGCGATCTCTGGGTCGGCGACGTGGGCCAGGATCAGACCGAGGAGGTGGACATCGTTACCAAGGGCGCCAACTACGGTTGGAGCGCGATGGAAGGCCCCGGCGGAAACAATAACGGTTCCATGATCCTGCCGGTGTTCTCCTACGGCCACGGTACCGGCAACGCCGTGATCGGCGGCGTGGTCTATCGCGGCAATCCCACCTCCAAGTATTACGGCGCCTATTTCACCTCGGACAACGGGACCAAGGCTTCCTGGATCCTTCGCAAGAATCCCGCCGGCGGCCTCGCCACCAAAGAGGATCTCGCGGTCCCGCCCACCCAGCTTTCCTCCTTTGGTTTCGATGCGGATGGACGCATCTACGCCTGCGGCCTCTACAACGGCATCATCTACCTGATCGACAGCCCGGACCTGGGACCCTCGCCCACTGGAATCAGGACCGGGGAGGCCGCCCGCCTGGCGCGCCGCGTGGTCTCCGCCGCTCCGGGCTCGCGCCTGCGCGAGGACATTTTCGGATCCGCAGCTGCGCTGGATCTGTACACCTTGGAAGGCCGCCACGCCGCAAGCATCCCGAGGCAATCGCCCCAGGTGCCCGCAGGATTCCGCCCCGGCCTTTACCTGATGAGCGCGGATGGCGCGGAAGCGGGAAAACTGCTGGTGAAGTGACTCCCTAGCGGCAAGCGCCCCTTCCGGCCCGCGACAGGACGGGGTGCGGGAGAAAGGGGCCGGCTCCGCTGTGGACGCGGGAGCGTCCTTGCCTATTGGACCTTAGGAGCGGGCCGGCCTGTTTTCGCGGCTGGATCCGGTTCCAGGCATCCCTAGCGGGCGCCCGAAGGAAGATCAATACCCGAAATTGGTTTGCGCGTCCGCGATGTCCAGATCCTTGACCCAGATGTTCCGGAAGCGCACGTCGCGCCCTTCGCTCTGGAGTTTCAGGCCGTACAAGGTGGGCGTCAGCTCCTCGCCGCTGTGCTTGCTGGGATCCAGGCCCGTGGCCGTTCCGTGGGCTTCGCGGTTGTTGTGTACCTGCACGCCGTTCCACCACATGGAGATGCGGCCGTTCTCCAGCTTCTGGCCGGCATGGTCATAGCGCGCCGGGGGGAAGGTGATGTCGTAGGCCTGCCACTGTCCGTGGGGCCGGTTCACGTTCGCGCTCGGGGAATAATCATCCACGATGGCGCCCATGTCATGGGTGCCGGGAATGGTGTTCTTGTCCTGGGTGAAGGCGCGGATCTGCATCTCGTAGCGGCTCTGGATGTAGACGCCGCTGTTGTAATAGCCGGGCTTGACCGGGGACTCGTCGATGGCGTCCGAGCCGTTGGGGTTTTCCGTGGCGTCGAACTCGCCCATGCCGGTGAACTCGACGTGGATCTGCACGTCGCCGTGGGTGGCGATTTCCTGGACGTCGTCATAACCCCAAAGGGTGTTGCAGCAGGATTGCAGGGTGACCCGGGCCGTATCGCCCGGGTATTGCGGATCCTTGGCGATCTTGAAGGTGTTCTTGGCGGCGGTGTATTTGGCCAGCTCGGCTGCGGGGACGGCCGGGGTCCAGTCCTTCCATTTTGTCGATAGCTCGGCCTGGGCCGCGGTCTTGCCTTTGGATCCGTCGAAGAGGGTGACGGCGCCGTAGATGGGCGGGGCGCCCACATCCAGCTTGCGGGCCGGGTAGTCCAGCACGATATCGCCGAGATCGGCGTTGTCGGCGGCGAAGGCGACGGATTTCTTCACCAGGCGATCGGCGGTAACATCCAAGGTACCGGAGGCGGCCTTGGCGAGGGCGCGGGCGGAATGGACCGTGCGGGATTCCATATCCCCTGTCCATTGCAGGCTGGTGGAGCCGTTGGGCCCATTGAGGGTAAGGAGGCGCTTCACCCAGGATCGGCCCGAGACGGTGATGCGCGCGAAACCGGAGAAGCCGCCGCCGTTGCCATCAGAGCCGTGCGGCACGGAACCGTGAAGCTCGGGGGCGGGAAGGACCTGCAAACGGTTCCAGCCCGTCCGCGCCAGCGGATAGGCGCGGGAGGACAGGCTTTGGCCCGACAATCCGAACAACTCCACGGAGGCGACTTCGCCCGTTCGCGCGGCCTGGACATAGAGCATGCCGTCGCGGAAATACGGAGCGGCGAGTATTCCCTGGAATGCCCCTGCGATCCCGGTCGCGCCTTGCAAGTTGAAACGGCCATCGGCATCCGTATTCGTCTTGAGGCCCATGCCGGGTATCTCGATAAGGGCGCCCACCACGGGCTTCATGCCCACTTTGTCGAGCACGCGTCCCTTGAGATTATAAGTCTGTGCGATCGCGACCGAACCCAAGAGCCAGGCCAGCGAAAGCGTTTTGAACCAAAGCGTAGACCGAACCGGAAACCGAACCATAGACCCCACCTTATTTTGGATACCGTCCGCCGCGACTCCCTACCGGCGCATGCGGACATGGGGAAAAATATCTCTCCGCCCCACGCTTCCGGCCGCTTTTCCACCCGGAGGAAAGTCTTCCGCTTTCAAATTGAAACCGCTGCAAAAGTCGCAGCGGATTTCAGGCCTTGTCCAGACTTCAACGCGCCGCCTCCGGACGCACCGCGCCGCAACCTTCGCTACCGCAAAGGGCCTGAAAGCCCGCCGCCCCGGGCCTTCCGGACCACCAGCGCCCGTCGGCCAGGCGCCCGAAAACCGTCCGCGCCGTCCTTGATTGCGAAGCGCCGTCGTTGCGCAAACTTTTTCCAATCCCGCCGGTCCCGCCGCGCGCATCCATGCGCCCCGGCACCGCCGTAAGCATGGTCGTGGCCGGGCCCGTGCGCGCATAGATGCGTACGTAATCGATTTCATATACGCCGGGCCAAGGCGTGGCGCCGTCCGGAATGCCGATCCAGGAATCCCCGCCCACCATCAATTCCATCGCCCAGCACATCTCCATGCGCGTCTGGGAAGCCATGGTCTTGTCGCGCACCTTGATCACGCCGTCCACGGAGAAGATCAATTCATCCGCGTTCCACTCCGTGCCCAGGGTATGGTATTCCGTGTCCAGGTTGGTCCCGTTCCAACCGCCGCCCGCCTCTCCGCCGCCGGCATGCAGATACCAATACGGATGCTGCGGCTCCTCCCCGCGCGTCTCGATGATGTCGAGCCAGGGCGGATAGCTCCCGTCGGATTTGGTGCCCGTCATCTTGGCGGAAAAGCCTTTGCCGTTGGGCACCTTGATGCGGGCCTCCATGTAGCCGTACATCTGTTTGAACTTGCCCTTGTTGGTGATGGCCGCGCCCGCGTACGTCTTTCCTTGGCCCGCGCGCTTTTCGCCCACCAGCTTGAGGCTGCCGTCGCTGATGCGGACATTGGCCGGATCCGGCCAGCTGCCGGGACCGGTGGCGCCCAGGGCGTAGCCGTTGCCCCACTTGGAAGCGTCCAACGTCGCGCCTTCGAATTCGTCCGCGAAGGTGAGTTTCCACGCGGAGTGGGCCGGAGGATCGGCGAGAGCCGGAGCGGGGCGAAGCCCATGCAGTACCAGACCGAAGCCGACCCCGAGGATCAGCCTCGGGACGGACCTCGGAAGGCCGGAACGCTTTCGTTCCAGCGCACCCGGGAAGGCGAGAAGGGTATTCATGCAGAGATCCTTTGCGAAAAAATCCAATGATCATTCATCTTGATGGAACCCAAGGAACCGCGGGATATCCCGGCGGACCCCACGAAATCCTAGGGTATCCAGGGCAGTGTGATCGAGGCCTTCCCCGCCCCGTCTTCCGCCATCATCCGGTACATGCCCGCGGGAATCCGGTTGCCGCCGGCGTCCCTTCCGTTCCAGACCCACTCGCGGGATGCCGCCGCTGAGGCCGCAGGATCTGATCCAAAGGCCCCGGAGGCTGCGGACGCTGAAGCCGCGCTTGCCGACGTCGCCGGCGCGGAAACCCACAAGGTGCGACCACGCGCGTCCAGAAGGCTCACCCGCGCATCCGGTCCGAAGCCGCCCAGGCTCACGCGCACGGACGATCCGATTCGATCCAGACGTAACCTGCCGGTTTCCCTGGCGAACCCATGCCCTATGATGCCGACCTGGGCGGCCGGCCCGTCGTCCAGTTGCCGCAGGAACGCGACCAGTTGTTCTTTCTGGGCGGAAGTGAGCTGCGAGGTCTTGCCGTGCTTGTCCCCGGCATTGGCCGTGGTGATCACGTCCATCAGGGTGGGCGCGGTGCCGTCGTGCAGATAGGGCGGGGTTTCCCAGACGCCTTTGAGGGTGGGCGTATCGAAGCCGAGCAAGGTGTCGGCAAGCCGGTGCCCGGCGGAAGGCGACAGGGTGCCCACGTCGTGGACCAGGAAGCCTTGGGGCGTGAGGAAATCCCCGGGAGGCAAAGTGCCCGTGCGGCCGTCCGCGGTGAGTTTGGCGGCTGGGCCGGAGAGATGGCTGTCCGTATACAGGGGCGGGACGTGGCAGCGGGCGCAGCCGGCCTCGGCGCTGTTGAAAATGGCCTCCCCGGCGACGGCGTCCGCGGTCATGGTACCATCCGCGTTACGGTAGGGGCTGGCGTCCACCTGCACCAGGCTGCTCACATAGGCGGCCAGGGCGTCCAACTCGGGAGAGAGCCCGGCCTTCTTGTCCCCCAGGGTCAGCTTGCGCGTGCCCGCCTGGAAGTCCGCGTCCTTCATGAAGCCCTTGCCGCCGAAGGGGCCGCGGATGTCGTTCTCGAAGTCCTGGATTTCGTCGAAGTTGGCGCTCCAATGCACGGGACCGTGGCCGGTGCCCGCGCGGCCCAGCATGGTGGTGGTGCGGCGCAGGCCTTCCCCGCGGTCGGAGAAGTCCCACACGCGCAAATCCGAGGCGCCGTCCAGATGGCATACCGCGCAGCTGATGTAGCCGTTGAAACTCATCTGCGAATCCGCCGCGTTGTAGAACAGCCGCTTGCCCTTGAGGATCTGGGGCGCGAGCGCGTCCGCGGACACGGTGGCGATTTGGCCCAGGGGGCGAGAGACCACGGAATCCTTGTCGATGGCGTCGGCTTCGTTGTAAGGGGACACGTCCCAGATGGAGACCGAGCGGCCCATGAAGGCGTGCACGTAGAGCGTCTTGGTGCGCGCGTCCAGGGCCAGGCCGATGGGGGCCAGGCCCACGGCTTTGTTGCGTTCCAGAACCGCGCCCGCATTGTAGGGATCGCGGGTGTGCACGGAATTCGATCCCTCCAGGCTGGTGAAGATGAGATCGCCCAGGCGGCTGTATACGCTGGCGGAGGCCAGTGAGGCGTTGTCGAAATCGTTGCGATCGTCCGGGCTCTCCGTGTTCGCGTCCAGGTCCAGGAAAGCCAAAGTGGTGCGCACGGTGTTCTCGGCGATGAGATCGACGCCGCTCACGAAGCGTCCGCGCCGGGTGTTGGCCTTGGTCGCCGTGATCACGGCCTTGCCGCCGTTGGGCGAAATGACGATGGAGGACAAATCGTTGAGGATGCCCGCGCCGCCGGTCTCGGTATCCGGATTGAGGCTCGGCGTCAAGGTGAAGGTGCGGACCTTGGCGAAGGAGACGCCGTCCACTTCATAAACCTCGGCGTCGGAAATGCCGGAGATGAAGCGCGTGATCAGGATGCGCTTGCCGTCCCCGCTCACCGCGAGGGCCCGCGGGGTGGGGCCTAGATCGATCTGGGCCGCGACGCTGCGTGCGATCGGATCCAGGCGCGCAAGCTTACCGGATCCGTCCAAGGACAGATAGACGGCGGTGCCGGCGGGATTGAAGACGATGCCGTGGGGCCGCGATCCGTACGGCAGCGGAATGGTCGCCAGTACATGCCCGTCGACGCCCGACAGCACGGATACGGTGGCGGAACCGCGGTTGGCCACCCAGATGGAACCATCGGGAGCCTGGGCCAGGGTCTGGGGGGAAACGCCCGTGGCGATCTCGAAGAGCATGGTCTTGGCCTTGGCGTCCAGGGCGGATACCGATCCGTTGTCGGGATTGACGCACCATACGCGGCCGCGCGCCGTATCCAGGAGGATGGAAGAGGAATGCGTGGGAGCAACGGCGGTGGGCCGCGTATGCACCGTGATCGGGAGGAAGCGGTTCACGTAGACGCCGCTCTCGTTCTTGACGTAGATGCTGGCGCGGTAATGCCCGGGCAGGCCGTAATGGTAAATGGCTTCCGGGGAAGGGCCGTAGGCCCCGGCAGAGCTGCTGTCGCCGAAGCGCCAGCGATAGCTTACGGCGAGGTTTTCATCGTCCATGGCCGCGACGGAGAAACGCACTTCGTCCCCGACGAAGATTTCCGCCGGAGACGCGGTGGGCTCCTTGGTGATGACCGGCGCCGCGAGGACGGGCCGCGCCACCCAGGTCCCCATCAGAATCGCAAGGAAAAATGCGGAAAGGCTTTTCAATTGCGACGGCCCACGAAAATGGCGCTCGATAGGGTCACGGCTCCGGCTTCCAGGCGGGCGCGGTAATAGCCCCGGCCCAGCTTCGCGGTCGCGCCTTCATCCAAGGTCCATCCTTGCGCCAACGCGTCCGTCTCCACCGGTACGCTCAGGCGCGCGCGGCCGGAGAGATCGGCCAGGACGATGCGGCCGCTGCGGGGCATGTTGCGGGGAGCGTCCCCCACCAGCTTGAAGACCAGGTCGCCGAATCGGCTCTCGCCCGTCAGGCGCGCGCGCGGCTTCCATGCCGCAACCTGCGCGTTACCCACCGAGTTGATCCAGGCGCCCCCGTCCACTGTCGATCCTGTGGAGAAGCGGAAGCCGAATTCGTCCTTGTTCGCGTTGCCGGTCCAATCCTTGACCGAGCCCGCCTTGACCACCACTTCATAGGTGGTGTTGGCCAGCAGGGGCTGATCGGGAGTGAAGTTCACCACGCCCATGGAATGCCCGTACACGCCGGAGATGGCGGTCGTGGAGCCTTTGGCCCGCACGGTGATGTTGTCGGAGTTGAGGGTGCGGTTGTCCACTTCCTCGTCGAAGGCGATGCCGATGCGCGAGGTCACGGCCTGGCGCGGCTGCCCATTGGACGGGTTCACGAACATGACGGAGGGTGGGATGCTGTCCGGGCGCTCCTGGTGCACGAACAGGTCCGACTCGTTGTTCGTCCCGTTCATGCCGTCCCGGCCCGCGTCCCCGATCCACAGCATGTTGCCGATGGGATAGCAGTAGCGCGAGGTGTTCTTGTTGGGGATGGTCGCGGTCAGCACCACCTTGCGGGCCTTGATGTCGTACTTGATGAACTCGCCGTTGTTGATCTTGCCGCCGAACATGAACCCGTTCTGGAAGCCGGCGTAGTCGCCCATGCCCGGGACCACTTCGCTCCACTCCATGCTGATGGCGGTGGGATCGCTGATGTCGAAGAAGCCCACCTCGCCCAGGTTCTGCGGGCCGCTGGTGACCAGGTACTTGCCGTACATCTGCGAGGTGTACATTCCGGGGCCGGTCTTGACCGCGTCCAGCAGCTTGGGGTTTTCCGGATCGGAAAGATCCCAGGTGGACACGCCGCTGTACTCATCGCCGCTGGTGACGATGAGGATGTTGCCCACCACTTGCGTGCTGCCGGTGGTGAACCCGAGGATCCCCTGCACGCCCACCTGTTTGACGATCTGGCCCTTGCCCAGGCCGGAATAATCGACGATGTACAAGGGCGAGCTTTGCTTATTGGGGTCGTCATAGCTGCGCGTGCTGTAGAAGTAGGGCCATTGGAAGGCGGGCCAGACGCTGCCGTAGAATCCCGCGTTGCTCCCCACCACCTTGGGGTTGGCCGGATCCTTGAAATCCAGGAGGGTGCCGCCGTCCATGACCATGGTGCCGGCGGTGGGCGTGGTATGGTCGTCCCCCTGGCCGCTGAAGGTGAAGGTCTTGATGGTCTTGGGCGCCTTGGGATCGGCGAGATCGAGAACGTCCGCGCGGTTGCAGCGGTTGCTGAAAATCATCAGATAGCCCTGGAACATCATGCCGCGCGGCACGCGCTCCGTGAGGCCCTTGAATTGCCAGATGCGCTTGCCCACTTCGGCGGGCGTGAACGTGACCTTGGGAATCCCTCCGCCCAGGGTCTGGGCCGCGACGGGGACGGGCGCCGGCAAGGCGCAAAGAGCTAAGGCCAGGGCCGCCGCCGGAGCGGCTTTCATCCAGTGTCCAAGCATCCGCATGCTCCTTCTTGGGAAGGCATGGATCGGCTGACGCAGCCGCTCCGGAAAGCGCCTTCCTTAATTACACTCCCTGGTGATCGCGTGGGTCCAGAGTTTCCCCCTTCCGGACCGACTGTCGTGACGCTTCCAACGGCATCGTGACGTTTTTTAAGGTATGCGGACGGCGGGGTTGTGCCCGGGCGTTTAGCCCCCGCCGCTTCCTTTCCGCTTTCGAAAGGAAAAGGGGGTCGGCAAACATTCAGGACCTCCAAAAACCCTGGCCCGAAAACGCGGAATTCCAGGCCCGGGGCCAGGATTCCGTCAATTGGGGCGCGATCCGCGGCGGATGGAAACCGGCGCGGAATAGCGTATCCTGCAAGTTACGTCAGGGAAGGCCGGAAGGGATAGGCAGGGCGGGGAAAGGATCGGAACCAATGGCCCCGGAGCGGAGGCCCGGGCGGTGGCGTCCAGGCGCTGGTACGGAGGGCGCTCAAGCGCGCCGGCGGAATACGCTCAGGCGCTCCACGGCCAAGGCCAGGGTCGCTTCCTGCTTGCAGAAGCAGAAGCGCAGCTTATGAGCGACGCCGGCGCGGACCGCCGCGGCGCCTTTGCCGGAAGCCATGGTCTTGACCTTGTAGAAGGAGCTACCGGGCACGGAAGCCACCTTCACCTCGGACACCAGGTAACGCGCGAGTTCCGTATCGTCCTGGAAATTCCGGGCGCCTCCGGATCCCTTCAGCAAAGATCCCTTGATCAGATCCGCCACGTCCGCCATCACGTAATAGGCGCCGCGGGGCAGATGGCAGCGGAAGCCGGCTGCTTCCAGGCCTTTGACCAGGAAGTCCCGCCGTTGCAGGTAATGCGCCGACAGATCCCTGTAGAACTCCGGTCCCAGGCCCAACGCCCCGCGCACGGCCTCCTGCAGCGGCGTGGCCGCGCACACGGTCATAAAGTCGTGCACCTTGCGGAGGTTGTTGGTGATCTTCTCGTGGGCCACGGCCCAGCCCACGCGCCAGCCCGTGATGCCGTAGGTCTTGGACGCGCTGCCGATGGTGACGGTGCGGTCCTCGAGCCCGGGAAGCGATGCCGGGCTCACATGCACGGCCCCGTCATAGAGGATGTGTTCGTAGATCTCGTCCGAGAACACCAGCACGCCCCACTTCTGGCACAGCTTCGCGATCAGGGCGAGCTCTTCGCGGGTGAACACCTTGCCCGTGGGGTTGTGCGGAGTGTTGATGACGATGGCCGCAGTGCGCTTGTTGAAGGCCCGTGCCAATTCCTTTTCGTCGATGGACCAGTCCGGCTCGCGCAGGGTTACGTACACGGGCTTGGCCCCGCAGAGATAGGCGTCCGGATGGTAGTTCTCGTAGAAGGGCTGGAAGAGGATGACTTCCTTGCCGGGATCCAGGTTGGACATAAACGCGCAGATCATGGCCTCGGTCGCGCCGCAAGTAACCGTGACGTTACGGTCCGCGTCCGCGGCGATGCCGTTGTATTCGCCCATCTTCTTGGCGATGGCCTGGCGCAGCGCGGGCATGCCCCAGGTGACGGAATACTGGTTGTAATCCTGATCGACCGCCTTGCGGGCGAGATCCTTGAGCGCCTCTTCGCACGGGAAGTCCGGGAAGCCCTGGGCCAGGTTCACGGCCCCATGGACATTGGCGAGGCGCGTCTGCTCGCGGATGACGGACTCAGTGAAGTCGCGCAGGCGCAGGGCGGGAGTGATCCCGGGCGCGATTTTGGTCTTGGGAGCGGTCTTGGGAGAAGACTTGGACTTGGACGCTTTGGATCGGGCGGGAGTCGGCATTCCCGAAATCTAACTAAACCGGCTCGGGCCTTCGCCCGACGCCGCGGGATCGGGCTTCGGCGCAACCCCGGGGTCAGCCCTCGAACCGTCCCCGCGGGTTCAGGCCTTGCCCGCGGCCTGCCTGCGCTCATGCTCGAACCACAGGCTGAATCCAAGGCGCACCTGTAGGCTGTCCACCTCGGGAAGGGCGCTTTCGTAATCCCACAGGCTCATGCGGATGTATTCGTGCTCGTCGGCCTTGCCGGTCTCTCCGCCTTCCAAGGCATGGAATTCCGCCGCGGGCAACTCCACGGTGCAGCCGAAAAAATGGATGGCCTCATCGTCCAGGCCCGGAGAGCTGTAAAGGGGCTTGTCGGCGAGGGCTACCATCTGGCCGCGCTGGGCATTCAGTCCGGTCTCCTCCCGCAATTCCTTCAGGGCCACGCCCACGGGATCGGCCACCTCCTCGTCCAACATGCCGGCGGGGAATTCCAGGGTCTCGCCCCCATGGCCGATGCGCCTTTGGCGCACCATCAGGAATTTCCTTTCGCCGCTGTCGCTGTCTTTGTTTACGACCACGGTGACGATGATGGCGGCATGGCCGCGGATAAGGGCGAAAGCGGGCAGAGGGCGGCCCCGGGGATCCTCCACGCGGGTGCGCAGGAATGCGAACAGCAGGGAGCCGTCGCCTTTGTGCAACTCTTGAAGGGTTTCAATGCTTCGGATGGCGCAGCCGTTGCGTGACACCGTCCGTTTCCAGGCCCGGTATTTCGGGGCCCGGCGCAGACTTTCCGATTCGCCCGCGACCGGATCCGTCGCCCCATCCATCTCAGGCTTATTTTCCAGGGCCGAATTCCATTCCCAACCCGATGCGGATCAGGGACTGCCCGGCATCGCCGATCATGAAGCAAGGGATGAAAGCGCCGTAGAAGCTCATGCCCGGCGACACCTTGAACACGGCCATGACGTCGCCGCCCACGTCCACGTAGTTGTTCACGATCTTGGCGTAGCCCAGATGCGGCCCGATGCGGATGCTGAACGCCTGATCGATGGCGGGCCGGAAGTAGAAGGCGAGATAACCGCCGAATTCATTGGCCGCCGCCCAGGTCTCGGTCTTGGCGTCGAAACGGGTATAGTTGAGGTGCAGGCCCATGTCCCACAGCGGCGTGGTCGAAACCACCGCGCCGAGCTCAACGCCTTTTCCCAAATTGTAATTCTCGTCGTAGATGTCGGCGCGCAGGCCTACATCCAGATCCATGGGCGCGGCCATGGTGGGAAGCGCGGCGACGCTCAGCAGGAATGAAAGGGCCGCCAGGCGACGGGCGATGATCATTTGTGACTCCTTGAAAGGTCCAAGCAACGAGAGGTTCCAAATATACTGCCGTAACCCCGCCGGAGCAAATGGGGCCTGACGGCGGATCCGTTACCCCGCATCCCGCGCCATGGTTTCCCGCACCACCATCTTCCCGTCGGCCCAGGGCCGCGCAACCGGCAAAACGCCCAAGGGAGGTAAACCTTTCAGCCGGTTCCCGCCCAATCGCGGGGTTTCAGAAAATAATCCGTCAAGCGCTCTTCCGGGCTGCCGGGCTCGGGCTGGAAACCGTAGACCCATTTCGCCAGCGGCGGCATGGACATCAGGATCGACTCCGTGCGTCCGCCGGATTGCAGGCCGAACAGGGTGCCGCGATCCCAGAGCAGGTTGAACTCCACGTAACGCGAACGGCGATAAAGCTGGAAGTCCCTCTGCCGTTCCGTGACCGCCTGGCCCCGGGCCGCCAGGAAAGGCCGGTAGAGATCCGGAAAGGCCAGGCCCAAGGCCTCGGTAAAGGCGAAATCCCCGGCGCGATCCCCTTGCAGATGGTCGAAGAACAGGCCCCCCACCCCGCGGGCCTCGCCGCGATGCTTGAGGATGAAATAATCGTCGCAGGCCCGCTTGTAGGCCGGGTAGTCACGGCCATGCGCGCCGCACAAATCCCGCAGGCCGCGATGGAACCCGACCACTCCCGCTTCCACCGGATAGTAAGGCGTCAAATCCATCCCGCCCCCGAACCACCACACATCGCCCGCCTCGAAGTAGCGGATGTTCATATGGACGGTGGGAACATGCGGGTTACGGGGGTGCATCACCAGGCTTACGCCGGTGGCGGTGAACGGAGTGCCGGAAGGGATCTTGAATTGCGTGGCCGCGGAAGGCGGAAGCGAGGTCCCCTCGATGGAGGAAAAACCCACGCCGCCTTTTTCCAGCAATGGCCCGTCCGCCCATACGCGGGTGAGGCCGCCGCCGCTTCCGGACGCATAGTTCCAGGCATCCTCGCGGTAGGGTTGATCCTCCTTGGACAGGAAGGCGCAGATATGGTCCTGCACGGCGCGGAAGGCCGTGATGACGGCATTCTTATGGGTGGTTTCGCGGCCTGGCATACGGGAGTCCAATCTAGGAATTTTTCTATTTTCAGACCCGTTCCCGAACGGAAGGCGGCAGGCATGGGCGGTTTTCTCTATTGGTGGCAGCATTTGCCGGAAAGCATGGATCCCGTACTGATCCATCTGGGTCCCTTGCGCGTCCAATGGTACGGCCTCATGTACATCATCGCCTTCACGGTGACTTATTTCCTGGCCCGCCGCCGCTGCCGCCTGGAAGCCCGCTTCCAACTTTACGATGAGGAATTCCTCAAGAACATCCTGACCTACGGATTCATCGGAGTCTTGGCGGGCGGACGCCTGGGCTACGTGCTCTTCTACAATCTCGGCTACTATCTGGGGCATCCCTGGGAGATCATCACGCCTTTCAGCTTCACCGGCGGCTTCCATTTCACCGGCATCTCGGGCATGTCCTACCACGGCGGCGTAACGGGCGCCATCCTCGGCAGCCTGTTCTTCTGCAAGCGCTTCAAGCAGGATTTCTGGAACATAGCCGATCTGTTCTTCCCCACCGCTCCACTCGGCTACACCTTCGGCCGCCTCGGCAACTTCATCAACGGCGAACTCTGGGGCCGCGTCACCCATTCGCCCATCGGCATGTACTTCCCGCTTGCGCCCGAAGGCGACGTGCTGCGCCACCCGTCCCAGCTTTACGAAGCCACCTTCGAAGGCCTCTTCCTGTTCTTCGCGCTGCTGTTCCTGCGCCGGCTGAAACTGCCCAAGGGCTCCACATCCGCGTTCTACATGTTCGGCTACGGCTTCGTGCGCTTCTTCATCGAGTTCTTCCGCGAACCGGATCGCCAGCTCGGTTTCGTCCTGTTCAACCGCTTCTCCCGCGGCCAGGAACTCTGCGGCCTGATGATGCTGATTGGGGTGGGCTTGTTCGCGTACTTGAAAATGAAGCAACCGCTGATCGGGCCGGACACCGCCGGATAGCCGCCACGTCGCGCGCCCATCCGGCCCAAGGCCGGAGCGCTTACCGATCAGGATTCCGGAATCGGAAAGAAGGTGATGAGGATGGTGAACGCCACCATCGCCCCGCCCATGATCGCGATGATCCATTCCCATCCGCCCATCGCGCCCCGACCCTCGTTCGCAGGTTCCATCGCCGCCAAATCCCTGGCCGCCATGGCGACCGGGATCAATGGCAGAAATGCCGACAAGGCGATCAGGCTCCAAGGTTCGGGAAGCCGGTACGTGATGGATATCAGGAAGAACAGGAACGCGGATACCGCCGGTTGCATCGCGGTCTTGCCGCCTTGCTTTTCCAAATCGTCCCGGATCAACCTGAAGAGCGGATAGATCCAGAAATAGCCGAACACGGTCCGCCAAATCGGAGAGATGTCCATGGCGTATTTGTCCCGGAAATATTTCCACTGCCGATAGATGAACAGGGCAGGATAGATCCCGAACGAACCTATCGACAGCGCGATGAACTTGCCTAAGGAATCCGGCGCGGGGATATAGCGGGGCCGCGTCTGCGCCGCCGGGCCGTTGTTCCAGGCCGCATTCATTTCCATTCGAACTCCTTCAGGGATGCGCCCCGGTGCGGGTGGGGCGTGCGGATCCCGGATCCAACATAAAGGGATCCCAAAAACAGGATCCCGGATCCAATTTAATTCCGGATCGCGTTCAGGAAGGTCCCGATCCTTCCTGCGTAAGACGTGCCGTCGAAGACTAAGCCCGGATCTTGTCCCGGGAGTTTATGAATGGCTCGTAGCGGAGCGCATTGTAGCTGCGTCCGCGGCCCCAGCCGAACACTTTTTCGAACAGGCCCATGGCCCAATGATCCTGCGCCTTCTCCAGGAAGAAAACCTCATGGGTCTTTTCCACCCGCGCCATCTCGCGGATGCACTCCAGCTCCTCGTCCATGCCGTGTTCGCGCGCCAGGATTTCCATCTCCACGTATTCCATCACATTCCCGCTCTCCAGGCGGCCCGCGAAATACATGGGCATGAACCAGCCGATCAGGTGGCAAGAGAAGCCTATGGCCTTGCCGATGCAGGCGTATTTGATCTCCAGCCATGGGGAAGGCCGCGCGCCCAGCTTCGCCAGCATGCGGCCGAGCTGTTCGCGGTGCAGCCATTCCTCTTTTTCGATGTGGAAGAGATCGGCCTTTTCGAAGGCGTCGCGCACGCTGGCCGCGTGGCCCCGATAGGCGTAGGCGGCTGCGCGCTCGGCGGAATAGGCCAGCCGCGTAAGATCGAGGAAGGCGCCCATGGTGGAAGCTAGGCCGGGATTTTGCGGGAGCGCTTCAAGGCGCGGTTGCCCAACTGGCCGCAAGCGGCCATGGCGTCCTTGCCCTTGGTGCCGCGGATGCGGCAATACTGTCCCGCTTCCATCAGCCAATGGTAGAATGCCGCGACGCCGTCCTTTTCCGGGCGGCCGAACGGGGAATCCAGGCGCGGGTTGTACGGGATCAGGTTCACACAGGCCTTGAGATCGGACAGATAGGCGGCCACTTCCAGGGCATGTTCCTGCGAATCATTGACACCGGCGATGAGCACGTATTCCATGAACAGGAAATCGCCCTTGCGCGCCAGCGGGAAATCCTGCAGGGCTTTTTTCAGTTCGGCCAGCGGCCATTGCCGGTTGATCGGCATCATACGCGAGCGGATGGCGTCGTTGGGCGCGTTGAGCGAGACCGCCAGGCGCAGGCGCGAAAAACCCGCCATGGGATTTTCCCTGGTGGGAGGTTCGGCGGCCAGGGCCGCGAGGCGGCGGATCCCGTCCACGTGACCCACGGTGGAGATGGTGATGGCGGATTGGGCGATGTTGAGGCCGCGCTGATCGGAAAGAATCCGCACGGCCTGGAGCACGTTGTCGAGGTTATCCATGGGTTCGCCCATGCCCATGAAGACCACGTTTTCTATCGGCTCCTTGAGCACGTGCCGGGCAAACATCACCTGGGCCACGATTTCCCCCGCGTCTAGGCTGCGCAGGTAACCCATCTGTGCCGTCTCGCAGAAGGTACACCCCATCTTGCAGCCCACCTGGGACGAGATGCACAGGGATTTGTATTGGCGCATGGGGATGACCACGGATTCGCTTTCCAGGCCGTCGCGCAGTTTGAGCAGGAACTTGTAGGTTTCCCCGTCGCCGGAGCGGCCCGCGTCCTCGGGCAGGCGGTAGCGGAAGGATCCGCGCACGGCCCGGGCCAGGGAAGGGTTGGCGGCGAACTCGGGAAGCGGTCCGGGATCCGGCTCGCCTTTGCGGTACAGGGAACGGAAGAGCGCGCCTGCGTGGAACTCGCCTTTGCCGAAGCGGCGATCGAATTCCGCGACCAAGCCGTCGTAATCGTAAAGCAGGATATCGTCCGCGCCGGTCAGCACATCCTGATGGGCGGGAATGGTATGCGCCCCGGGCGCGAGGGGCGCAAGAGGTTCGGCGGACTCGGGGAAAGGCATCCTTCCTATATATTAAAATCCCGCGGAAACCGGGTGTTCCGCAGTCGGAGTGGATTTGGGTTTTTGCGGAAAGGCGGCGTCAACCGTCCGCAGCGGGAAGGAATACGTCCACAATCATGCCGCTCCCTTTGCCGTCCGCCGGATCCTTGGATGTAAGCCGCAGAACTCCGCCGAAACCCCGGATAATGGAGGAGGAGATGGCGATGCCCAGGCCGTTCCCGCCCCGATCCTTCTTGGTGGTATAGAAAGGACGGCCGACCGACTTCAATTCCTCGGCGCCGCACCCCTGGCCATCATCCTCGCAACGCACACGGAGATTCCCCTCGACGCGCTCGACGCCGACGGTAATCCGGGAGGCGCCCGCTTCGAAGGCGTTCTTGAAGATGTTGAAGAACACCTGCTCCAGTTTCGGTCCATCCCCGCGCAGCCAATCCGCCCGGTTCCCGTCCGGAAGCCGTATGCGCTCCGCCCGATCCGGAAAGGCCTCCGCCACGATCCGCTCCAGCGCCGGCCGTACCTGGATGCGCGACACCGTCATGCCTACCGGGCTGCTGGCATAGGTGAGGATGGATTGGGTGAACTCCTCCAACCGTTCCGTCGAACGCTCGATCCGGTCCGCCGCTTCGCCGAATCCCGGAGCCGCGCCCTGCATCCGGATCAAGCGGCTGTTCGATTTCATGGTGGCCAGGTAATTCCTGATTTCATGGCTGATGCGCGCCGTCGATTCGCCGATCCGGCGGAGGGATTCGCTGCCGTCCATTTCCCGCCGCAACGTGTCCAGGCGCCGGTAGATTTCGTCCCGTTCCTTGAGCAGCAGGAAGAACCGCTCCTTGAACACGTAGGCGGACATGATGCCGAAGATGAGGATGCCGAAAATCTTGTAGCTCACGAAAAGTTTCCACGCGGGATCGACGATGCCGATCATGTCCAGCAAACCGGAGAGCGTGAGGATGACGAAGGCCGCAAGATGGATCACGGCGAAGCGGGCCTCGCCCCTGGGCGCGCGCATCAGGTTCCGGCACAGCACGAAATAGGAGAATCCGATGTAGAAGATCGCGTACGGGAAGAAGAGCGGAAGGTAGAGAGCGCCGCCTACCACCTGGTCCGCCCGGATTTTCAACATCCATGGAAAAGGCACCAGGGGGGCGAAAAAAAGTCCGGCGCCGATCAGGAGGTTCCTGGCCCAGGGAATGCGCATGCCGGCGATGCGCATCAGGTAGATTCCGGAAAACGGGAAGAACACACAGGCCAACTCGTGCAATACGCGTTGACCGGCCAGCTTGCGCGCGACCGGGATGCCGGCGCCTCCGGTGTAGAGATCGATGGCGGCCATGGCCGAGATCAGGATCAGGGAGACTCCGAAGTAGCGGAAGATGGGATCGAAACGCGCGCGCAAATCCACCACGATGAAAAGGGCGCCGATCCCGATCAGGAACAGGGAGGCGGCTCCGAGAGCGAACATCAGGCTAGCCATGGGATTCCGTGGGCGGAGGGTTCAGCGTCGCATTCGGAACGCGGCCGCTTTCAGTCTTCCAGCGAAAAAGGCGTGAACTTGGTATCCTTGTCGAAGTAATCCTCGTTCTCGGCCTGCTTGAGAAAGCCGACTACGCGGTAGGTCACCGGCGTCATGACGACCTCCCATCCGGTCTTGAGCACGTACTGGGTCATGGCCACCTTGAGCACGTCCCCGGTGGCCCAGATGCCGCCGAAGGCGATGAAGTAGAACAGGGAGGAGTCCACGGCTTCGCCGATCAAAGTGGAGCCGATGGTGCGCATCCAAAGCCAGCGGCCCTCGGTGCGGATCTTGATCTTGGCCAGGGAGTAGCTGTTGGCGAAGCTGCCGGCCCAGAAGGCGATCATGGATCCCGCCG
>OBEQ011786077.1_pt1 | contig 32750 bp, 35 predicted proteins | sample 1670901 | NCBI WGS metagenome assembly OBEQ01 (sample SAMEA104232315, study PRJEB22302) | groundwater metagenome | biome: forest; feature: aquifer; material: groundwater | place: USA | collected 2011-08-07 | depth 5.4 m | reverse complement strand
TTGGACTCGCCATAGCCTGTACTCTACATAGCCGGCCGCTGATGCGCCAGCATCCGAGCCCTCGGCGCCGCCGACATGGTCGAGGCGACCCAGACCCTTGGCGCTTCCACCGTGATCGCCGTCCATCTCGACAGCTGGGCTCACGTCACCGGAGGCATCGCCGACGTGGTCTGACAGCCGCAGGGCGCGGGCGATGCCGCCCAGGACGGCGCGGGAGGGATGGCGGCCGCGGGCCTGCTCAAGCCGGCTGTAGTGGTCTACCGAGATCTGCGCCAGCTGCGCGACCCCCTCGCGGCGCAGCCCGGGGGTCCGGCGCCGGGGCCCGTGCGGCCCCCCGACGTCCTGCGGGCTGACCTGCTCCCGCCGGCTGCGCAGGAACGCCGCGAGCGCACGCTTGTCCAGCTCGTCACCGTACGGGGTTGCGTACCGGCTCAGCCATGGACTGCCGGTCCCTGGATGCGGCAGTTGTCCGCAACTGACGAATGGCGCTTCAGACGCTCTGTTGCACGCCGGCCCTGCTGTGCCGGGCCACGCTCTCGGCCAGGGCTCCCGGATCGACGCCGAACCGGCTCAGATTGTCGACGACGAAGCCGCCCACGTCCGGCCGCCACAGCGACGCCAGGTGCGGCGCAGTGGGCAGCGCCGAGCCCGGTACCGGCCACGCGACGAGCACTGCCGGGAAGCCGGGGTAAGGCGAGCGGACCTCCGCGCGGACGAGCTCCAGCCAGGGCAACGTCACGGCCGCGCCAGTGGCAGCGGGCTGGTACGTGATGCCCTCGTCGTTCAGGCCCAACCGGGGATACGCCTTGGCCTTCCGCCAGAGCAGAATCGAGCCGAGGAGAAGCAGAACGAGGCCACCCGCACCGACAGCGTTGACGGCTTCTTCGTGGAAGGGGTCGCCCCGCGCCAAGGTCAAGGCCACCTGTCGCATGAGGAAAACGGCGGTACTCAGCACGGCGATTCCAGCGCCGACACAAACCCCACCAAGCGCTCCCATCCAGCTTCGCTGATCGACGAAACCGACACCGGTGGCTGGCCGCCAGCCGCGACGCCGAGCCACGGCCCAGACGGATGGGACTCCGACGACCAACCCAAGGAGGAAAGGGGCCAAACCGAGCACCCACGAAAAGAAGACTTGCCGCCCTAGCAGTAGGGAGATCGTGTCGTCCAACAGCCAGTAACTGGCAACCGGCGGGAACAGCATCGCCAGTACGAACGGCCAGGCGGGGCCGCGGGGCACCTTCGTACGCACGGGCGTGGTGGGAAAAGGCGCCGGGGACAACGAAATCGGCCCGGCCGTGGGCCAGGCCGGCACGGGTTGGCCGGAGGGTGGCGTGACCGCGGGAGGGTACTGCTGACCTGCCGGCGGCGTGGAGACAGGCGAAGCCGTCGCGGCGGCCGCGCGCCCCGCGGTCGTCGCGTGCAGGGCACCCTCAGCGACGACGATCTCGGGCTGCTCCAACACGGTCGGGGCCACGCCGGTGGCCCGGTGCAGCGTGGTCGCGACCATCGGTACCCGCGACGATCCGCCGACGAGGAAGAGCCCGGCCAGGGTCTCCGCGGTCACCCCGGCCTGGCGCATGACCTCAACGGTGAGCTCGGCGGTGCGCTGCAGCGCAGGCCCGGCTTCGGCCTCGAACTCCTCCCGGCTGACCATCGCGTCGCGTCCGGCGAGCGGCACGTGCAGGCCGGCGCTCGGCTGGCGGGACAACATCTCCTTGGCCCCGCGGGCGTCGTCCCAGAGCGCGCGGAAATGCCGCTGGTCCTCGCTGGTGATCGGCGTGACGAGGCGCTGCCAGACGTCCGGAGCTGACGCCCCGATGACGGTGCCGATCCGGCGCACCACGATCGCGTCGAGGTCCAGCCCGCCGAAGTCGGGCATCCCGTCAACGGCGAGGACCTCGAAACCGTCCGGGGTACGCCGGACCGCGCTGACGTCGAAGGTACCCGCACCAAGGTCGTACACGATCATGACCTGACCGGTACCGACCCGGTGCCCCAGTACTGAGGTGAAGTACGCCGCGGCCGCAACCGGTTCGGGGACCAGGGTCGGAGCCCCCAGTCCGGCCCGTGCGGCGGCCTCGGCCAGCACGCTTCGTCGCAGCGCACCCCAGGCCGCCGGATAGGTGATGACGGTCGCGGTCGGCGCTTCCCCCGCGGCCCGGGTGGCCTCCTCGACGAGTCGCCGCAGCGTCGCGGCGATCACATCGACCAGCGGTACGGCAACGTCGCCGAGGAGCACCTCGCCCTCGGCCACCAGACGCTTGGGGTTCGGCTCGAACCGGGCCGGATCCAGGCGGGCACTACGTTCGGCGTCCCGACCGACCACCAGCCGCCCATCCGGTGCGGCGAAGACGGCCGAGGGCACCAGCGGCGACGCGTCGAAGAGCAGCGGCCGCAACCGCCCGTCCGGCCAGCGCAGCACCGCCACCGTATTGGAGGTGCCGTAGTCAATGCCGAGTTCGTATCCACGCACCGGGGGAGTCTAGTGGCGACGGAACCCGCTCCGCTGTCCCCGTTCGCCGCGCACCGACACCGCGGCCATCGTGGTCGCGCTGGCCCGCCGCAACCTGGTCAGCCGGAGCGGTTGCGCAACGTGGCCACGGCGGAACCCGCCAAGGTGAGCCGAAACGTAGGCCTCCATCAGCGTCGCGGCCCGAGGACCGATCCGCGTCCTTGACGGCTTGCCCGAATCTCGAGACCGAGCAGGGTCACGGCCAGTCCGATGACCAGTGTCGTCGAGGTGGCGGCAAGCAGACCCTTGGCGGCGTCGGTCCCTGAGATGATGTTGTATGTCGTATGCCAGATGGCAACCAGCAGGATGCTGCCGCCGCTGCGGTTGTACAACCAGGTGAGCACGATGGCCCCGCAGAACAGACCGATGATCCAGCCAGCCAGGATCGGCGCGCTGAAGGATCGGAACGTGTTGACGACGGCGAACATCGGGAGGTGCCAACCGGCCCAGAGCACCGACACGATCACAGTCGCGACGAGTGGGCTGCGGCGTCGCTGCAGAGCCGGGAGGGCATAGCCGCGCCATCCCGTCTCCTCGCCAAACCCGTTGACGAGCAGAATGGCGACCGCGACTGCCGGGACTCCCCAGCCCGACGGCAGGCCACTGAAGACTGCGAAGTCGCCGTACGCGGGCAGGGGCTGTCCTGTGGTCGCGTCGACGACCAGCACGACGAGAAGTAACAACAGTGGGCTCACCGCGAACAGCCACCACCGCAGCGGCACCCGCACCCGCACCATCCGCCGCACCAGGTCGGCCACTGCCCGCCGGCCGTCGCGTCGGGCGGTCACCACGAAGGCCGCGAGCAGGGGGCCAAGCAACGCGGGGAAATGCGTGGGCCAGCCCTTCCCTGCGGTCACCAGACCACCGGTCAGTCCGATCGGGATCAGCCACCCCCAGGACAAGGCATAGGTCAGGAGAAAGAACCACGCCACGGAAGGTCCGTCGCGGCGGGCGGCAGGTCCGGGCAACGACGCAGTTCCGGTCGGGATAGTGATCGATGGGTCGCCCATGCGGTGACCCAAGCATGTCCGACGTGGCCTCGCTAGAGAACAACGTCACCAAACAGCGAACTACCGGCGAATCAGCGGGGCACGGGGCCGATGCGCACGTGGGTTGCGCGCCACGCAGATCCGAACTTCGAAGCGGTCCGGGGTTGCGTGACCCATACCGAGTATGCATACTCGGTAACCATGTCGGTCAAACATGGTCTACTCGCGCTTCTCGAGCGCGCCCCGATGCACGGCTACCAGCTGCGCGTCGCCTTCGAGGAGTCCACTGGCGGCACCTGGCCGCTGAATATCGGGCAGGTGTACACCACGCTGTCGCGCCTGGAGCGCGACGGCCTGGTCCGCCCGCTTCCGGAGAACGACTCCGGGCAACAGCCGTACGAGATCACCGATGCCGGCCGGACCGACCTGACGCTGTGGTTCACCACCCCGATCAGCCGGACCGACCGGCCGCGTGACGAGTTGGCCATCAAGCTGGCGTTGGCGCTCACCACTCCCGGCGTCGACGTGCGGGCCGTGGTGCAGACCCAGCGCGGCGCGACGATGCGCACGTTGCAGGAGTACACCCGGCTCAAGGTCCGCGCCGACTCCCCCGGTGACCTGTCCTGGCGGCTGGTGCTGGACGCCATGCTCTTCCAGGCCGAGGCGGAGGTGCGCTGGTTGGACCACTGCGAGGCCAGTCTGGTCCGCTACACCCCACCGGCGGTACCCGAGGTGGCGGCCGGCACCGACGCGGACGCCCACGTACTCCCCGAGGTGACGCGATGAGCGTTCTCGAACTGCGTGACGTGCACCGGATCCACGGCACCGGCGAGGCCGCCGTGCACGCGTTGCACGGCGTGACGCTGACCGTCGCCGCCGGCGAGCTGGTCGCGGTGATGGGGCCCTCGGGGTCAGGCAAGTCGACGCTGCTGAACCTCGCCGGTGGGCTGGACCGGCCGAGCCGGGGCGAGGTGGTCGTTGACGGCACCGCGCTGGGCGGCGCGCCGCGCCGCGCCCTGGCCGCGCTGCGCAGGCGCCGGATCGGCTACGTCTTCCAGGACCTGAACCTGCTCGCCAGCCTGACGGCGGCGGAGAATGTGGCGTTGCCGCTGGAGCTGGACGGGATCGGGGTACGCCAGGCCCGGCGGCTCGCCCTCTCGGCACTGTCCGAGGTGGAGCTCGACGGCTACGGCCAGCGCTTCCCCGACGAGATGTCCGGCGGCCAGCAGCAGCGGGTGGCGATCGCCCGCGCACTGATCGGGCAACGTCGCCTGGTCCTGGCGGACGAGCCGACCGGCGCGCTGGACTCGCAAACCGGCGAGGCGGTGCTGCGCCTACTACGGTCCAAAGTGGATGATGGCGCGGCGGGTGTTCTCGTTACCCACGAAGCGCGGCACGCGGCCTGGGCCGACCGGGTGGTGTTCCTGCGCGACGGGATCATCATCGACGCGTCAGATCCGCTGGTCCAACCCGAACGGCTGCTGACGGCATCGGGCGGTGCCGCGTGAGCGCCTGGCTGAGCGGTTGGCGCGCCGCGCTGCGCATCGCCCGACGCGAGGCCGGGCAGGCCAAGGCACGAGCGGCGCTGGTCATCGCGATGATCGCGCTGCCGGTGGCCGGCCTGGCGTTCACCGCGGTCAGCTACGACACGTTCGCGCTCACCGCCGGCGAGCAGGCCGACCGGCTGATGGGCGCGGCACAGGCCGTGGCGACGTGGCCGTCCGACGGCCCGGTCCGTCAACTGCCGGACGCGCTTGATGCCGTACCCACCGACCCGAAGGCGACGACGCCCGGCGGGGGTGGCCCGCCGGCCGCACCCACGGTGGAGCGGTTGCTGGGGCTCCTACCGTCGGGCTCACGCGCCATCGCCGACCTGAGGGGGCACCTCACTGTGCGTACCACGGGCGGGAAGGCGACGCTCGACGCCCGGATGCTCGACTACACCGACCCGCTCGCTCGCGGCATCCTGCGCCCCCGGTCGGGTCGGGCACCGGCGGCCGCCGACGAGATCGCGCTGACCCCCGCTGCGAGCCGACGGGCCGGGGCCGGCGTGGGCGGCACCGTGCGCCTGGCCGACGGCAGCCGGACCTTCCAGGTTGTGGGCGTCGTGGAGGAGCCGTCGAACCTGGCGGCAACCACGATCGTCCTGCCCGCCGGGGCGCTGGCCGCACAGGCCCTCGGGGCCGACACCAAGCTGACCTGGCTGGTGGCCACCCCAGGGCCGCTGACGTGGGCACAGGGCAAGCCGCTCAATACCCACGGGGTGGCGGCGGTGTCGCGGCATGTCCTCACGTACCCGCCGAGCCTGACCGAGCAGTACGCCGAGTACGACTCGATCCGGTTCGCGAGCGGACCACCGATCGGCATCGGGGTGCTCGTCGCTGGGCTCGCCCTGCTGGAGGTCGTCCTGCTGGCCGGGCCGGCGTTCGCGGTGAGCGCCCGCCGCCGCCGGCGCGACCTGGCGTTGGTCGCCGCGGCCGGGGCTAGCCCGGCACAGCTGCGCCGGATCGTCCTCGCCGACGGCGTTGTGCTCGGCGCGGTGGCGGCGGCCACGGGTATCGCGCTCGGCATCGCGGTCGCGGTCGCGATCCGCCCTTGGCTCGAGGAGCACCTCGCCAACGAGCGCTCCGGTGGCGTGCGGATGTTCCCCACGGCACTGGCCGCCGTCGCAGGGCTGGCCGTGGTGACCGGGGTGCTGGCCGCGCTCGTACCTGCCTGGATCTCCTCCCGGCAGGACGTCGTGGCCGCGCTCGCCGGGCGGCGCGGGATCACCCGGTCGCGGCGGCGCTGGCCGATCCTCAGCGTCGTGCTGGTGGCCGTCGGTGCGGTCATCGCAGCTGCCGGCATCCTCACCGAGAGGGTCGGCGAGGATCCGGGCCCGGCGGGCCCGTCCGTGGTCCCGTTCGCAATGTTCCTCGGGGGCCTGGTCGTGCTCGTGGCGGGTCTGGTCGTGGGTACGCCCTCCTTCGTGGGCCTGGTGGCCCGGGCCGGGCGCTGGCTGCCCCTCGCGCCGCGCATCGCGCTGCGGGACGCCTCCCGTAACCGCACAGCCGCCGCACCTGCGATCTCGGCCGTGATGGCCGCGGTCTTCGGCAGCGTCGCGGTCGGCGTGGCGCTCGCCGGCAGTGACCGGCAGAACGTCGACGACTACCGGACCCTGAACCAGCGCGGTGACGTGGCCGTGGTGACCGCAGTAGGCGCGCCGACGTCGCGGGACGCAGCCACCGCCGCGCTGCGCACCAGTCTGCCGACCGGCCGGGTATCCAATGTGGACAGAGTGACGTGTGACGGTACGCCCTGCGACGCCGTGGCCCGCATGCCGGTGGCGCAGGAATGTCCGTACCGGCTCACCCTGAGCCAGCGCAACCTCAATGCGGCCGAGCAGCGCGCGGCCCGCCGCGACGCCAGATGCGCTGGCGTCGGTACCACTTACCACTACTTCGGCCTCGTCATCGGACCGGGAATGACTGTGGTCGTCGATGCAGACGCCGCCGGTGCGGTGGCCCACCTGCCGGTCGCCGACGTCGACCGGGTCGCCGCCGCGTTGCGCGCCGGCGCGGTCGTCGTCGACGACCCCCGCTACGTGGACAACGGCCGGGTGACGCTGACACTTTCCGTGGACGTCGTCGACGCCGGGCCGAGCCGGACGGTGACGGCGCCGGGGTTCGCGCTGCCGCATCGCCCGGGGGCCCCCATCACGATGATGACCGCGCAGACCGCCCGTTCGCTTGGGCTCAACCCCACGCCGTTCCTCACCGTGGCGACCAGCGGCACGGTGCCGACGGTTGCGGAGGAGGACGGACTCAGCGCCAGGCTGGGCGAGGGATCAACGGTGTACGTGGAGCGGGGCCCTCAGACCGACAACCAGAAACTGCTGGTACTGGCCATCGTGGCCGGGATCGTCACACTCACCGCCGCCGCCATCGCCACCGGGCTCGCCGCCGCCGACGGCCGCGCCGACCTCACCACCCTCGCCGCCGTGGGCGCCTCCCCGCGGGTACGCCGGGCACTGTCGCTCAGCCAGTCCGGGGTGATCGCCGGGCTCGGGTCGTTGCTCGGCACCGTTGCCGGCCTGGGCGCCGGCGCCGGCGTGCTGGCCGCCCTCAACCGGCAAGCGGCCGCCCTCTGGCCGGCACCCACCCCGTACCCGGTCACGGTGCCCTGGCAGAACGTGGGCATTGCCCTGCTCGCGGTACCGCTCATCGCGATGCTCGGCGCCGGGCTGCTCACCCGCTCCCGGCTGCCGATCGAACGGCGCCCGTAGTCCGCACCCGGCCACGCTCACCGGATGGCGCCGCCGATCGCGGCCCGTCCCGATGAACCGCGCCGTCTTTCGCGCGAAAACGGACCGAATCCAACAAACATGGGAAAGGCACCAGCTGGAGGCAATCGCGCTCGCCGCGGCACTGGACCAGACTCAAGGCGCGGCAGGGCTGCGGTTTGAGCGGGCGCAGCGAGGGGGATCGGCGCCGGATCTACCTGCGGCTGGTTCCCGGGGTGCTGGCCAGTGCCCGACCCCGCCGCAGTCGATACCGAGGCCGCGTTCGAGGCCGCCCACGCCGAACTGTGCGCCCGCATCGAGCGCCGCGCGCCCGCACTTGTCTCCGGGCCGGCCCGCATGCCGGCGCCGACAAGCACCGCGCCTGTAAGCCAATGCCGGAGGTGCTGTTCCTGTGTGGTGTGCTTGTCAAGCGCTACCTCGACTGGCCCATCGCCGATCCAGCCGCCAACCGCTGGAGGTGGTTCGGCCATCCGCGACGACATCGACGCCCGCGTCCAGGCTCTGCCTACCGAACTGACCGCTTCACCAGCAAAGGAATGCGTTGATGAGTGACAAGCCCAGCGTCCTGTTCGTGTGCGTGCACAACGCCGGCCGTTCCCAGATGGCCGCCGGGTGGCTGCGCCACCTCGCCGGCGACCGGGTCGAGGTCCGCTCCGCGGGGTCCGCCCCGGCCGACACGATCAACCCGGTCGCCGTGGAAGCGATGCGGGAGGTCGGCATCGACATCACCGCCGAGACGCCGAAGCTGCTCGAATACGCCACCGCCCAGGGCTCCGACGTGATCGTCACGATGGGCTGCGGCGACGCCTGCCCCGTTTTCCCGGGCAGGCGGTACGAGGACTGGAAACTCGACGACCCGGCCGGGCAAGGCATCGACGCGGTACGCGCCATCCGCGACGACATCCGTTCACGGGTCGAGAAGCTCATCGACGAGCTGCCTGCCGCCGCCGGCTGAGCCGGGCCGCCCGGCTGGGTAGCCTGCTGCCGGGAGGCAACCCATGGTGCGTATCGCGGTGGCGTCGTTCTTCGGTATCGAGGTGCCTGGCACCCGGCCGGTGTTTCTGGCGTTCGTAGCGGTGCACGTCGCTGCTGGGCTGACCGCGACGACTGCGGGTGTGCTGGCCGCGACGGCACACATAGAACCGGGTCGTCATCCCCATGCGGGGCCGGGTGTACCTGTGGGCGCTGGCGGTCGTGGTGGCTACCGCGCTGGTGCTCGGCGTGCTGCGTTGGCCGCACGATGTGCACCTGCTGATCCTCGGCGCCTTGGCGGGTGCCGCAGGGTTTCTGCCTCCAGTGGCGTTTCGGCCGGACCGGCTTGGTTGGCGTTGTCGGCGCATGGCGGTCGATGCATCGAGTGATGGGATTGGGTTCGCCGTTGACAGCCGGCCATACTTTGCGGATTCGAGGGCGGCTCGCCGGATCGGCGCCTGCCATAATCCCGTCATGGACCAGCAGGCGGCTCAACGTTTTGCGCAGCAGTGGATCACTCTGTGGAACGCTCGTGACCTCGATGGCGTGCTCGAGCACTTCGCTGACGACGTCGTCTTCACGTCTCCCACCGCCGCCCGCACAATCGACGGTTCCAGCGGGGTCGTGCGAGGCAAGGCGGCGTTGCGTGCCTACTGGAGCACCGCGATGAGGAACAACCCGGAGCTACGTTTCGACCTTCTTGGCGTCTACGCGGGGATCAACACATTGGTGATCAATTTTCGCCACCAGACCGGTGTTCACGCCAATGAAGTGCTGATCTTCGACGGCTCCGTGATCGTCGAAGGCCATGCAACCCACGCGGCGTGGATCTTCGACCCCGCAAGCTAAGTCTGGACACCACAAACGAACCCCGCAACGTGAGTGGACACCGCAAGGTTCCGCGGACAGGACACGAACGCTCAGGGGCAACGACCACGCGCCCTGTGCACGTCCGTCCGTACCTACCTTGTGTGCGTAGACCCGTACGCCGACACCTGACATCCTCAGACGTCTATGTATGTTGGTCGGGTCTCATCTGGACGCGCCTGCCCAGTTCGGCCAGGACGTACCGCCGGAGTTCTTCTGTGGACGGACGCCGACCGCCAGCGACGCCCGGCGGTGCCACCATCTCGCCGTCGACGAACACGTCGTACTGGCCGTGGTACCCGGTCTCCAACGGAATGTCGAACCCGAAGGAACGCCTGATCTCGTCCGCGAGTTCCGCTGCGGCCCTGCGTAGGCGAGGTCGAGTACGCCATGCGACCGATACAGGCTGCCGGTTAGCGCCTTTGCAGGACAACCACGGGAATCGTGCGGGTGGTCTTCTGTGCGTATCCGTCGTAGCCCTTGTACGCGTCGGCCATCCGCCGCCACAGGTGCTCGCGCTCCTCGCCGGTGGTCTCGACGGCGGTGACCGGGTACGTCTCGCGGCCGATCTGCACGCAGGCGTCCGGCTGCGATCGCAGGTTGAGCCACCAGGCAGGGTGTTTGGCGTTGCCGCCGTTGGACGCGATGATCACCCATCGGTCGTCGTCGGGCTGATACAGCACCGGCACCGTCCACGACCGCCCCGACTTCCGCCCGGTCGTGGTCAGCAACAGCACCGACGCACCGAACATCTTGCCGCCGATCTTCCCGCCGCTGCGCCGGTACAGCCACACGGACGTATGCAGGAATCCGCGTACGAGCGTCTTACCGAATCCGCCGGACCGCTTCGCCATGGTCCCTATGTACCAGAAAAGCAGCCCGATGGATACTGCGCCCAACGCCGCCGCGGATCACCAGAACGGCACCGCGTCCGGCAGGGTCGCGCCGCACGAACAGGTCCGCTCCCCTTCGGGTTCGGCATTCATGGTGCCGCATGAGTCGCAGCGCACCGACACCAAACTGATCCGGTGCTTCGTCCAGACGCTGGTGAACCCGTGCCTGGCGAGGGATCCGTCGGAGAACTCCTTCATCGCGGCCGTGTGGGCGGGGCTCTCGCGCAGCAGCTGCCTCGGGGCTTCCGGAGTCTCCCAGGCGCTGATGGTCATTCCGCGGTTCCCGATGAAGGCCCCGATCCCGCCGATGAAACCGTCCATCCCGAGCATGTCGATCCACGCCGCACCCGAAGCGTCCTTGATCTGCTGGGTGCTGCGCTCGTCAAGGGCGTGCAGGCAGGTGATGGCGAACGCTCCCGGTTCCATCGTCTTGCCCGTCTGGACCCCGCCCACTGTGCCGAACGTGAACGGGCCCAGCTCTTTAGGCTGCACGATGACGTCGAGCCCAAGCTGGCGGGGCGTCTGAGCCGAGTCGAAGTACCCGGTCACCGACCGGATCCTGCCGTCCTCCAGCTCGATGAAGTCCGCCCCCCTCAGCTCCAGCGGCAGGCCGGTGGGGGGCAGGCCCATGAAGCCGCCGGTGTTGGTGCCCCGCATCACCCACTGGGCGGCGACCCGGTCGGGCCCGATCTCCCCGATGCTCTCCTCGGCGACGGTCAGGTCGGGAAAGGCCGACCACAGACCGTCCGCATATGCGCGCAGCGCCTCGCCGGAGATGGGGCCGCCCGTGGCGGGATCCTGGTAGGTCCCGCCGTCGCCGAACGTGGCAAGGATCGCGTCCGCGTCGCGGTCGTTCCAGGCCTGGGAGTACCGCCGTACCAGTGTCACGTTGCCCATGGCTTCTCCTCCTAAAGTCACAACCCGACCGTCTGGCTCCTAAAGTCGCAACTGGACCGTCTGAGCCAGACGATCTGCCAGGACGGTACGCTGACCGAGTGTCTGAGGGCAAGCTGTCTGCGGCGTCGTATGTGGTGCTCGGTTTGGCGTCGATCTTCGGTCCCACCACCCCCTACGGGATGTCGCAGTGGATGGAGCGGGGCATCGGGTACTTCTGGCGGTTTCCTCGGGCCAGGCTCTACAGCGAGCCGGCGCGACTGGCCCAGCTCGGCCTGCTCACCGAGATACGGGAACCGGAGGGCCGCCGCCGCCTGCTCTACGAGATCACCGACGAGGGCCGCCGGACACTCCGCGACTGGCTGCGCGCGCCCACTCCCGAGCTCCCCGAAATACGCGAATACGGGTTGCTCAAGCTGTACCTGTCGGGAGCCGACGCCACCGGGGAGGACGTGGCCCACCTCGCCCGCCAGCAGGCGGAGGCTCATCGCCGGCGGCTGGAGACCTACCAGGAGATCGCCCGGATGGCACCGTTCCCCCCCGAGCTGGCCGCGGCGGTCCTGACCCTCCAGCCCGGCCTGCGCTACGAGCAGATGTCCCTGGACTTCTGGACCGAGATCGCGACCGGGAAGGAGCCCCCGGCCCTGACCTGACCGGCCCGTGCGTCACAGGCCGACGAGTTCGGCCATCTGGTTCATCTGGTACTCGAAGAAGGCGGACCCGTCGGTGACCACGTTGTTCAGCTGGCCGAACAGTTCGAAGCTGACCACGCCGAACAGGTGGATCCAGGCGGTCAGGCCGCGCAGAAGCACGCTCTCCGGGAGTTCGGGGAAGGTTGCGGCGACCAGAAGCGCGATGTCGGCGGGTACGCCGGCCGGCTGTCCCTCGTGGCGTTCGGCGGGTAGCCGGCCGGCGGCTACGCCGTCGGCGAGGATGGCGACCAGGACGGTGCCGGTGCGGCTGGCGGGGCCGATCGTGTCCTGCGGGGCCTTGTATCCGGGCACCGGGCTGCCGTAGATCAGGGCGTACTCGGGTGGGTTGGCCAGTGCCCAGTCGCGCACCGCACCGCATGCGGCAAGCCAGCGACCGCGCAGGTCCGTGCGCACAACCGCGGCGTCTGCCAGCTCACCCGCCGCACCCAACGCGTCATACGCGTCGATGATGAGCGCGGTGAGCAGGTCGTCCCGGCCGGGGAAGTACCGGTACAGCGCCGAGGAGACCATGCCCATGTCGCGGGCCACGGCACGCAACGAAAGATTGGCGCCGTCGATGGCCAGATGCCGGCGGGCTGCTGCCTTGATCTCGTCGATCATCTCGGCGCGTACCCGGGTACGTATCGAAGCGGCCGTCATGACGTGCAGTTTCGCATATTTCCGTGAGCGATGCCAACTTGCGAGAGCAGCGCTCTTGACAGCGTCCACTGAACTCTGCCAGCATTGCCCTGGATCGAGAGCGGTGCTCTCGTAGGAGTTCACTAGCAACGGAGGCCTTCATGTCGCTACACCTCGTGGTCGGAGCCGGTCCGATCGGATCCGGCGTCGCCCAGCTGCTCGCTGACTCTGGCGAACGGGTCCGCATCGTCACCCGCCGCGGAGCCGGCCCCGAGCACCCGGCGATCGAGCGGGTGGCCGCGGACGCCGCGGACGCCACGCGCCTGCGTGAGCTCTCCCGGGACGTCACCGCGATCTACAACTGCGTGAATCCGGCGTACCACCGCTGGCCCACCGACTGGCCGCCGATCGCCGCGGCGCTGCTCGGTGCGGCCGAGGCGTCCGGCGCGGTGCTCGCCATCACCGGCAACCTCTACGGGTACGGCCCGGTCGACCGGCCGATGACCGAGGACCTGCCGCTCGCGGCGACCACCCGCAAGGGCCGGGTGCGGGCTCAGCTGTGGCACGACGCGCTCGCCGCGCACCAGGCGGGGCGGGTCCGCGTCACCGAGGCGCGCGGCTCCGACTACCTGGGCCCGGGTGCCCAGTCGATGTTCACCTACGCCGGACCGGCCGTGCTCGCCGGCAAGACCGCGCGGGTACCAGCCGACCTGGACGTGCCGCACAGCGTGACCTACACCGGCGACATGGTCCGCACCCTGGTGACGATCGCCCGCGACGAGCGGGCGTGGGGCCGGCCCTGGCACGTCCCCACCGCGCCGGCACGCACCATCCGGGAGAACTTTGTGGAGTTCAGTCGCCTCGCCGGCGCCCCGAAACCCAAACTCGCGGTGCTGTCGCGCACCATGATGCGGGCGATCGGACTCTTCTCCCCGCAACTACGCGAGCTCGACGAGATGCGCTACCAGTTCGAGCGGCCGTTCATCCTCGACTCGTCGTGCGCCACCCGGGAACTGGGGTTGACAGCCACCCCGCTGGAGGAGTCGCTGGCCGCGACGGCCCATGCCATGCTGCGCACTGCCACCACGCGATCCTGACCCGAGCCAGCCCGACTGTACGCCGACGAACGTGGAGCGCCCGGCCGGATCATCCGGCCGGGCACGGCCACGGCATCAGGTTTGAGCGAACGACCGCCGCAGGACCTCCGCGAGGTCATCTTTGCGGTGGTAGACACCACGGTCGTCCCGCCAGTAGACGCCATAGTCGGTGGCCGGTGACCGGGTTCGGAAGGTCCACCACGCGAAACCGATGTTGTTTCTGGTCAGTACGTCCAGGACGTCGTGGGTGTAGGCCAGTGCGCCGGGTAGTGACGACTGTGCGCCCACCTGGTTGATGAAGACGGGGACATGCCGCTTGGCCCGGAACGCCTTGGCTGGCGCCAGCAACGACTCCAGGAACGCGGCGTCGAACGTCGTCGTCGTCCCGTTGTGCCGGATGTCCTGCCCGTACGCCACGGGCTTCTCCCCAGGGGAAAGCTTCTCCGGCTTGATGTACTCCGTAGGGAGGTAGAAGTTGGCGGTGTAGACGATGTTGTGGTCAGTATCGGTATATGCCTCATCCAGCAACCCGATGTCGTAGTGGTCGTTTGCGCCGACGATGAGGGGCGTACTCGCATCGACGGTACGCACGCGCGCGATTGCCTCGTCGTAGAGCGCGCGGAGGTCGACGGCCGTGTAGGGTTTCTTCGGGTGGGGTTCCGACAGCAATTCGTATGCGGCGACATACGGTGTGGACCGGTATCGCTCGGCGAGGAACTGCCACGTGTCAAGGAACTGTTGTCTGAGCTTCTTGTCGGTCCAGAAATTGTGCTCGTCACTGCCGGCACCCTTGTCGGCACCCATGAACAAGATTACCCAGATGCCCCGACTGGTCAGCCAGCCGATCGTCTTGTCGAGGGTGGCCAGACCCTCCGGCTTGATATTACCCGGCGAGTTCGGGTCGTACTGGTCGCTCTTGTCGCCTTCGAAGTACCAACGGATGGGCAGGCGCACCACGGTGGCGCCCATGCTCCTGACCTCATCCGCATCGGACTCGGTCGCCTCACCCCACCAACCGAAGTTGAAGCCGCGCAACACAATCGGCTTGCCGTCCGGCAGCACGACACGCTCCCCGTCGACCCGCAGCCGGGGCGTCGCCGTACCGTTCGTTGACGGTTGCGCCGACGGCGGAGCCTTGACCGACGTGCAGGACGTGAGCGCGACCACCACCACGAGGATCACACCCGTGACGAACCTGCGCCGCAGCCGTTGACGTACACCCGACATCGACTGCCTCCGTTCGCTCGGCGACGCCGCCGATCGGCGAAGCATGCGGGCAGGCGCCAACCGCACAGGTAAAGGGAACGTCAGGGTTGTGAAAGGATCGTGAGCCCGGCTGCGGCCATGGCCGGTTCAGTCCCGGGGTCTGAGGACGGCGGTGACAAGATCGGTGACCGGTTCCAGGAAGTCGGTGAACGGGTGCGCGCTGGGCGCGCCGCCGTCCGGGTCGAGCGCCCGCAGGATCAGCTCGTGGACGCCGCCGACGATGATCAGCGCGACCATCGGCGACAGCGGCCGGGCCTCGGGTTGGGTGCGGCGCCCCTCTTCGACCAATGCGCACATGAGGTCCGCAAAGGCCTGCAGCCCATGGGCGCGCAACTCGCGGGCCCGTTCGCCAGCCGCGTACGCCTCCTGCATGAGCCGGCGGTCGGCGCTGTGCATGGCGTCCAGGGCGCCGAGATAGGCGGCGGTGATGCTCCGGACCCGTTCGGCAACCGGCATGTCCGCGGGCATGGGCACCTGGCTCAGCACAGTCATGAGGTGGATGCCGTTCTCCTCGTACAGCGCGAGCAGGCAGGCTTCCTTGTCGACGAAGTGCTCGTAGAAGGTGCGCTTGGACGTCCGCGCGCGGCGCGCGATGTCGGCGATCGTGACGGCGGCGTACCCCTTGTCCGCAACGGCCAGGGCGAGCCCGCGCATCAGGCGCTGCCGCGGTGGCTGCACCGGGATCTGCATCGTCGCCCCCATCTGTCGCCGCAGGCGAGGGTACCCGTCGCGCGATTTCCCCCCTCGCGCACCGCTGGTACCCGGTGGTACCGTCGCGCAATGGTACCGGCTGGTACCACCAACAGGAGGCCGTCATGGGTGAGCACGTGCGGGGCGCGATCATCGGCAGTGGGTTCGGCGGCCTCGGCGCCGCGATCCGCCTGAAGCGGGACGGCATCGACGACATCGTGGTGTTCGAACGCGCCGAGGACGTGGGCGGCACCTGGCGCGACAACACCTACCCGGGCTGCGCCTGCGACGTGCCGTCCCAGCTGTACTCGTACTCGTTCGCGCTCAACCCGCAGTGGAGCCGCAGCTTCTCGCCCCAGCCGGAGATCTGGGACTACCTGCGGGACGTGGCACAGCGGTTCGGGATCCTGCCGCACGTGCGGTTCGGCACCGAGGTGACCGGCGCCGACTGGGACGACAGCGAGCGGCGCTGGCGCATCGAGACCAGCCGTGGGCCACTGACCGCCGACGTGCTGGTCTCAGCGACCGGACCGCTCTGCGAACCCTCAATCCCGAAGCTGCCGGGGCTGGAGACGTTCGCCGGAACCGTGTTCCACTCCGCGCGCTGGCGGCACGACCACGACCTGACCGGGCGCCGGGTGGCGGTGGTCGGCACCGGCGCCTCGGCGGCGCAGTTCGTGCCGGCGATCGCACCGGGCGTCGCCGCCCTCGACCTGTACCAGCGCACCCCGGCATGGGTCTTCCCCCGGCGCGACCGTGCGCTGAAACCGGCGACCCGCCGGCTGTACCACAGTGTGCCGGGCGCGCAGCGCCTCGTCCGCTACGGCGTCTATTTGATGCGCGAGGCGGTGCTGCTCAACTTCCGCACGCCGAAGTCGTCCCGGCTGGCCGAGCGCGCCGCGCGCGCGCACCTCGCGCGGCAGGTCCCCGACCCGGTCCTGCGGGCCAGACTCACGCCGGACTACGCGGTGGGGTGCAAGCGGTTGGTCGTCTCCGACGACTACCTGCCGGCGTTGACCCGCGACAACGTCACGGTGGTCACCGACGGCATCCGCGAGGTGCGGCCCGACGCAGTGGTCGCGGCCGACGGTACGGTGCGCCCGGTCGACACGATCATCCTCGGTACCGGCTTCCACAACGTCGACCTGCCCATCGCCGGGAAGATCCGGGGAAAAGCCGGGCGCACCTTGGCCGAGCAGTGGCAGGGCAGCCCGCGGGCCCACCTCGGCACCACGGTGGCCGGCTTCCCCAACCTGTTCATGCTGCTCGGCCCGAACACCGGCCTGGGTCACACCTCAGTACTCATCATGATCGAGGCGCAGCTGGAACACCTGTCGAAGGCGCTGCGGTACCTGCGCCGAACCGGTGCCGCTGGGCTGGCCCCGCGCGACGAGGCCCAGCTCGCCTGGACCGCCGAGGTCGACCGCGCGATGCGCGGTACGGTCTGGACGGCCGGCGGCTGCCGGAGTTGGTACCTCGACCCGACCGGCCGGAACTACTCCCTGTGGCCCGGCACCACCTGGGCGTTCCGCCGACGGCTGGCGCGGTTCCGGCCGGGTGAGTACGAGCTGATCTGACCCAGGGTCGCGGTGCGGCGACCAGCCGCACCGCGACCCTGGACCGGTTCACGGAAAAGGTGCGGGATCAGACGTCGTAGTACATGGCGAACTCATGCGGAGTCGGACGCAACGCGATCGGCTCGATTTCGTTGTCCCGCTTCCAGGAGATCCACGTTTCGATCAGGTCCGGGGTGAACACGCCACCGTCGAGCAGGTACGAGTGGTCGGACTGCAGAGCGTCGAGGACCTCGGGCAGCGAGCCGGGCGTCTGCCTGACCGCACCGAAGTCCTCCGGCGGTAGGTCGTAGAGATCCTTGTCGATCGGCGCCGGCGGCTCGATCTTGTTTTTGATGCCGTCCAGGCCGGCCATCAACATCGCCGAGAACGCCAGGTACGGATTGCACGACGGATCGGGCACCCGGAACTCGACCCGCTTGGCCTTCGGGTTCGTACCGGTGACCGGGATGCGGGCACAGGCCGAGCGGTTGCGCTGCGAGTACACCAGGTTCACCGGAGCCTCGAAGCCCGGCACCAGGCGGCGGTACGAGTTGACCGTCGGGTTGGTGAACGCGCACACGCTCGGCGCGTGCCGCAGCAGCCCGCCGATGTACCAGCGCGCGATGTCGGACAGCCCGGCGTAGCCCGTCTCGTCGTAGAACAGCGGCTCGCCGCCCAGCGCCAGGCTCTGGTGCGTGTGCATTCCAGAACCGTTGTCCCCGAACAGCGGTTTGGGCATGAACGTTGCCGACTTGCCCGCCGCCCACGCGGTGTTCTTGACGATGTACTTGAACAGCTGCATGTTGTCCGCGCAGCGCAGCAAGGTGGTGAAGTTGAAGTTGATCTCGGCTTGGCCGCCGGTGCCGACCTCGTGGTGGGCCTTTTCCACGATCAGACCGGCGTCGGTCATGAGCAGGACCATCTGTGCGCGCAGATCGACGTAGTGGTCCAACGGCGGCACCGGGAAGTAGCCGGCCTTGTACGGAGTCTTGTAGCCGCGGTTGCCGCCGGGCTCGTCCCGGCCGGAGTTCCACCAGCCCTCGACCGAGTCAATGTAGTAGTAGGCCTCGTTCACGCCGGTGGAGTGGCGGATCGAGTCGAAGATGTAGAACTCGGCCTCCGGACCGAAATACGCGGTATCGGCGATCCCGGTGGAGACCAGATACGCCTCGGCCTTCTTGGCCACGTTGCGCGGGTCGCGGCTGTACGGCTCGTGGGTGAACGGGTCGTGGACGAAGAAGTTCAGCGCCAGTGTCCTGTCCACCCGGAACGGGTCGACAAATGCGCTCGACACGTCAGGCAGCAGTATCATGTCCGACTCGTGAATCTGTTGGAAACCGCGAATCGACGAGCCGTCAAAAGCCACACCCTCGGTGAACACGCTTTCGTTAAAAGACTCGGTGGGTACGGCGAAGTGCTGCATCACCCCGAGCAGATCGCAGAAACGCACATCGACGAAGCGGACGCTCTCGTCTTTCAGGTATCGCAGCAGGTCTTCCGGATTGGCGAACACTTGTCCTCCATACTGTCGCGCGGATGGCTGGTCGGATCGTTGCGGTGAAGCAGACGTGGCCCGATCTGGATGCTCCGCGGCACACCAGCGCGGCGCACGGCCGGCGGCAGGCATGGACCGCGGCAAACTCTCCGCGTTCTGAGTCGGAGCGTGGGGTGGGAGTCCAGGATTCCCGGGCGACGGTTCCGGCCACGGCGAAGGTCATCTCAGCGCCCTCGCGATCGGACCAACGTCAACACGCGCACCCCACCAGTCATCACGATCTGGCAGGGACCGTTGGCGGACGTGACCGCGGTTTCCCCCAGTGACGGGGCCGGCGGGCCCCACCGCCGTAAGCAAGGGCCTGCGTTCGCGGCCCGCACTTGCCGGTGATCGTATCGGCCCCGACGCCGCTCGTACACCCTCGGGCCTCACCGCCGTGTCCGTGGCCAGCAGATCTTGCAGCCCTCCGGTTGGAAACCATTGACGATCCGCGCGCTCCGTCTAAGGTGGACCGCGGCGATGGATCCCGCCTGGACCGCGAGCGGTCCGAACTGCCCTGCGGGCTGATGGCTCCTGGCCTGGAACGGGACGCCTGCACTCCGGAGGTACCCCGTTGGAAACCGCCATCTTCGTCGCCGCCATCCCTCGCGACGCCCGAGTGACTGGTCTTCCTGGCCGGGTTCGGGTCGATCGTTCCTCCCGCAACTCGACGAATTGGTTACCAGCGGTGTGGTGATCGTCGACCCCGTCGAGGTGATCCGCTACGTCGGCCGGCGGTCACGGTTGGCACGCTGAGCCCCGGCCACGCCGACCCTCCAGCCGGGCCGATACCATGGGCCACCGAACTGGCAGGGGGTACGCGTGCAGCCGACGACCACACCGCTGCCGACCGACCCCGACATCGATCTGCACATCGCCCAGCAGCGCTGGGAACTGCGCCGGGCACCGTGGGCGATCCTCGGCGCGATCGCCACCGGTGGCGCGCTCGGCGCCCTGGCCCGCTACGGCCTGTCCATGGCGTGGCCGCACCGGCCCGGCGAGTTCCCGTGGGCGACGTTTGTCACCAACGTCAGCGGCTGCCTGTTCATCGGCGCGCTCATGGTGCTCATCACCGAGGTGTGGTCGGCGCACCGCCTGCTGCGCCCGTTCCTCGGCGTCGGGGTGCTCGGCGGGTTCACCACCTTCTCCACCTACACCGTCGACATCCAGCAACTGGTCGCCGCCGGCTCCGCCCGTACCGGGCTGGTCTATCTCGCCGGTACCCTCGGCGCCGCGCTCGCCGCGGTGTACACCGGTATCACCCTGACCCGCGTCGCCACCCGCCTCCACCCCCGGCGCAAGGAGAAGCGATGAGAATCGAAAGCCCGGCACTGCGGCTGACCATCTTCATCGGCGAAGACGACCAGTGGCACCACAAGCCGCTCTACCACGAAATCGTGCACCGGGCGCATGCCGCCGGTCTGGCCGGCGCTTCGGTCCTGCGCGGTGTGGAAGGCTACGGCGCCTCCAGCCGCATCCACACCACCCGACTGCTGTCCCTGTCCGAGGACCTCCCCCTTGCGGTCATCATCGTCGACGCGGAGGACCGCATCCGTGCGTTCCTGCCCCAACTCGATGAGCTCGTCGCCGAGGGGCTGGTCATCCTCGACCCGGTCGAGGTGGTCAGCTACGTCGGCCGGCCCCGCCAAGGAGCACGGTGACCGTCCTGCTCATCGCGTTCGGCGCCGCTGTCGGCGCGCCGCTGCGCTACCTGGTCGACCGGACCGTGCAGGCCCGTCACGACTCGGTGTTCCCGTGGGGCACCTTCGCGGTCAACGTCACCGGCTCGTTCCTCCTCGGACTGCTCCTGCGCGGCGCGGCGGCCCACGCGGTGCCGGGCAGCCTCGTCGCTCTGCTCGGTACCGGCCTGTGCGGGGCGCTGACCACCTACTCCACCTTCGGCTACGAAACCGTCCGGCTGATGCAGGACCACTCCCGCCCGTACGCCGTGCTGAACGCGATCGCCAGCGTGGTCGGCGGCCTCGGCGCGGCATTTTGCGGCATTACCGTCGCCGAAACGATCTGGCCCTAGCAGCGGATGCGGCCAAGGACCGGCCGCAGACCATACACGGTCAACGCACCGGTGCAGCGCCGGCCGGCTCGGGAGCCGGGAGCCGGGTCCGCTACCGGGCGTCGCCGTCTCCGAGGGCTGTCCACAGGCCGCCGCGGTGCGAGATGAGAACGATGCCTACCATTGGTCTTTCTACCGTTCCGTACCGCCGAAAGAAAATCGGCTAGGCCGAAGGGGGTTGCCGTGACACGTGCTGTGGATCGGGCGGCCCGGATGCTGCTGGCGCTGGCCTCGGGCACCCCCCGACTGGGGGTCTCAGAGATCTCTGAACTCGTCTCGGTACCGAAGCCGACGGTGTACACCATGCTACGCACGCTCGAACGCCACGGCCTCGTCGTCCAGGAGTCCGACGGTGGCAAGTACGCGCTCGGCCCGGCCGTCCTGCAGCTGGGCAACGCGTACCTCGACGGATCGGAACTGCGGGCGAGATCAGCCTCGTGGGCCGAGATGCTGGCCCGCCAGGTCGACGAAGCGGTCTGGGTCGGCGTGCTGTCAGGCCCCAACGTCATTGTCGTACACCATACGTTCCGCCCCGACGACCTGGTCCAGATCCTCGAAGTGGGCGCCGCCATCCCTTGGCACGCATGCGCTCTCGGCCAGGCGATCGCGGCGTGCCTCGACGCCGATGCCCAGCAGGCACTGCTCTCCGCTGCGCTGCCGCGACTGACCGGCCGTACCGTCACCGAACCGGAGGCGCTGCGCACGGCGCTCGCGGAGGTCCGCGAACTCGGGTACGCCGTCGAGGACCAGGCGGCGACGCTCGGCGACGCAGCGCTGGCGGCGCCGATCTTCGACTGGTCGACCCGCGCCGTCGGGGCGTTGGGCATCGTGGGGCCCACCGAGCGGCTGCTCGCACCGGAGCGGCAGGGCAGACTCGCCGACGCGGTGCGCTCGACGGCGCGGGCGCTCTCCCGCGACCTCGGCGCGGGACGCACCCCGGGCGCGGCCGGCGAGTAAGCCTCCGGACCCTCAGGGGACGAAAGCCCCTGTCCATCGCGGGCCCTGACAGCGACGGTGAACTCAACGGGGCTCACCGAGCGGAGGTGGTCGCGATGATGTACGGATACGGTCCGGGCGCGGGCTGGATGATGCTCTTGCCGCTGATCTGGGTCGGCCTGCTCGCTGTGATCGTGTGGGCCGCTGTGCGGATGGTCCACGGCCCCGGCGACCGCGACCGGGTCCCGCCACGGCGGGAGACCGCCCAGGAAATCCTCGACCGCCGGCTGGCCCTCGGCGAGATCGATGCGGACACCTACGCCGAGCTGCGGGCCCACCTCGCCGGTCAGCTGCCGGACTCTCGATGAGTCGGCCCCGCGGCTGGTGGCTGGCGCTGGTGGTACTGATCGCCGCGCTCACCGCGCTGGCCGCGTCAATCGGATGGGCGGCCGGCAGCCCTTCGGCATGGCGCAACCCTTCGGGATGGCCGGGCGGGATGATGGCGCCGACCAGACCCGGCGCCGCAACGGTCGACAGTCTGGCCGATGCCGGGCAAGCCGCCCAGCGCTTCGCCGACCCGTGGGGTCTTCAAGTCGGTGAGGTCATGCGGTTCGACAACGGCTTCTACGCCGAACTGCTCGACCCTGCCGGCAACGGTGCCACTGAGGTTCTCATCGACCCGGCCAGTGGCGCGGTCCAGCTGGAGTGGGGCCCAGCCATGATGTGGAACACCGCCTTCGGGATGATGCCCGGCACCGCCCAGCCCGGCACCCCACCGGTCGGCGCCGACCAGGCCCGTCAACTCGCCGACCGGTGGCTCCGCGACAACCGCACCGACCTGCACGCGAACCAAGCCGAGCGGTTCCCCGGCTACTACACCCTGCATGTGCTCCGCGGTGAGCAGATCGTCGGCATGCTGTCGGTCCACGCCGGTACGGGTGCCGTCTGGTTCCACACCTGGCACGGCCGATTCATCGAAATGCGTGAACACCCTGCCGCGAAGTAGCGGGTACCGGCCGAGCAACCATGGGAACCGGGACAAGGCTCTGCACGGCGCCGGTCAGCAGGGTGCTTCCAGCCTCGCGACGTAGACCGTGTTGGCCGACTCGCCGCCCTGGAGCGGATTGGGAAAGCTCACCACGTGTGCCTGCGAGGTCGCGAACACCTCCGCGAGCGCGGCATTGACGTCGTCGTCGGGCGGATCGTTCGACCAGAGGGCGAATACCCCACCCGGATGCAGATGGTCGGCGAGACGACGCAGGCCCTCGGGTCTGTAGAACGCGGCGTGGCTCGGATGCAGGACCTGACGTGGCGTGTGGTCGATGTCCACCAGGACGGCGTGAAAGCGCCGACCCGGTGCGTCGGGGTCGAATCCCGTCGCGCCCGAGACCATCGCGAAGAAGTCGCCGTGGACCAGGCGGCTTCGCGGATCCGATGTCAACGGAGCGGCGAACGGCAGCATGTCGCGCCGATGCCACTCGATCACCTCGCCGAGCGCTTCGACCACGGTCAGCGAGCGTACCCGCGGATCCTCCAACACCGCCCGCGCGGTGTAGCCGAGCCCGAGACCGCCGACCACAACGTCCAGGTCCGTACCTGGCAACTCCGCCAGGCCGAGCCGAGCGAGTTCGATCTCGGCCACCGTGAACAGACTCGACATGAGAAACTCGTCGTCGAGTTTGACCTCGTACACGTCGACCTTGAGCGACGGCTCCAATCGTCGTCGCAGACTGATGGCGCCGATTGACGTTTCGCGCCAATCAAGTTCCTCGAAACGCACTCTCGCGTCGTTGCGTCGGCCCGGTACCCCCAGCGTCACCGGTTGACTCCGCCGCGAGGTGACTCCAATGCGGTATCGGCCCCAGCGGAGCTGATGCCCTTCTTGACCGACTCGAGGATGGCCAGCCCCTGGCTGACGAGACCGGCCGCGATGTCCCCGAGTCCGTCGGCGCCGTTCAGGATGTTGATGTGGGCGCCGGACAGCCCGCTCGCCGCTTCCTTGACGATCTGCGGGAGCTGGTCGATGAGCATCCGGTCGAGCGCGACCCGGTTGTACGACGCGGCCGCCTCGGCCTGCACACTCATCCGCTCGGCTTCGGCCTGAGCCAGCAGGCGTACCCGCTCCGCCTCCGCCTCCGCCGGTTTGACCACCTCGGCGACCAGTTGCTGCTGGCGCAGGTCGGCCTGGCGTTGGGCCAGCTCGGTCTGCGCGGCAATGACCTCACGCTGCACCCGTGCCTGCGCGAGGGGGCCGGCCTGAGCCGCCTCCGCCTGGGCCTTGTCGACCTCGGCTTTGTACTGCGCCTGCACGATCGCGGTCTGCCGGACGTACTCGGCCTGATTGCGTTTGGACTCCTGATCCGCAGCTGCCGCGGCCTGGTCGGCCTGGGCCTGGGCGATCTGCGCCCGCTGCTGGATCGCCGCGTTGTGCGGTGCCGCCATCGCGGCGATGTAGCCGAGGTTCATGTCGTCGATCGATTGAATCTGCAGCGAGTCGACCGTCAGGCCAATCTTGACCATCTCGGCGGTCGAACCGTCGAGCACCTCGATCGCCAGCTTCTGCCGCTCGGTGACGATCTCCTCCACGGTCATCGAGCCGACGATCGAACGCAGGTGGCCGGCGAAGATCTGGCCCACCAGTACCGACATCTGGTCCTGGTCGGAGAGGAAACGCCGAGCGGCGTTGACGATGCTCTCCTCGTCGTTGCCGACCTTGAACGCGATGACCGCCCGGACGTTCAGCGCGATGCCCTGTTTGGTGACACAGGCTTCGGCAACCTCCGCCTCGCACATCGCCAATGTCAGGAAGCGCACCTTGCGGAACAAGGGCAGGACGAAGGTGCCGTGACCGGTCACCACCCGGAACGGGGTGTTCGCGCGGCCCGACTTGCCTCCGGAAATCAGCATCGCCTCATCGGGCGCTGGTACGCGGTAACCGAACATTGGTGCCTCCTGTCAGGAAAGCCTATTCAGAAACGTCAAATGTGGGGTCGCAAGGATCGGACCATGCGACAACCCCGACCGTCCGGGTACCCCGGGTCTCCACCACCAACACCGTAGAGCCGCGGGGCAACGGCTCGTCCGACCAGGCGAGGTAGGTCTCCGAGCCGCCTCGAATCTTGAGCAGCACCTCGCCCGGACCGCCGGGGCCCCGGGTGCCAACGGTGAGCACCCCCAGGAGCCCTTCAGCCGACAGGTCATGGCTCATCAAATCTACCGGCCCTCTCGCTTCCGTACGTCGGGGCTCAAGGTACCCCCAAAAGACCTTGACCGCACACCCGTCCACGGCACCTGCAGTCCATTGTGGATGCCCATCGGCAGGACCGACCCTCGGGCGGCCGTCCCATGCGTCGGGCCCAGCACGCCGGCGCGTACTGGGCCCGAAACCTGCCGCCGTGGCGCTACGGCGACGGCTGCGGCACAGTGCAGTTGATCTTAGGGTTCACGCCGACGTAGTTCAGCGGCCCAGCGACAACCGTTAACACGACGGTCCCGGCCTTGGCGCAACTGCTGGCGGATCCATCGAAATAGCCACGCTGGCCGGCCGCTATCGCGCCGACGATCAGCCAGATGAGCAGGACCACGCCTCCTATTGATCCGGTACGCATTGGTGTCTCCCTCGCGTGGGGCGGTAGGCGCCGCCCTGGGGCACATCGCGACCGGGGCGGACCGCCCATTCATACCCATCGGTGGCGAGAACCTAACGAGACTCGCCCTGGGTGCCCGTCGGGGCGGATTCGGGCCGTTGGTCGGGTCCGCCGCGCAGCGGACGCCGGGCCGCGTACCGTGGTCGAACGCAGCTGTCTCCGTCAGGTGAACTGGAGTGAACGTGTCGGACCCCGAGACCGCGACCGTATGGCGCGCCAGTCGATTGCAGCGGGCGTTCTCGTACACCGCGCTGGTCCTGCTCTCTCTGATGGCCATCAAGGTGGCCCTCAGCTACGGCTACCTCGCGACGATCGGAATCCTGCTGATCCTGGCCGCCGCCGGCCAGGTGTACTGGGCCGTGCTCCGCCCACGCCTGACAGCCGGGCCCGACGGAGTGGACGTGCTCCTGGGGCGCCAACCCGTACATCTGAACTGGGGGGAGATCCGAGGATGCGAGGTCGGGCCCCGCGGGCTGCGAATCCTGTGCGTCGACGGACGCGAGGTCGTCTCCCGGTTTCCGCGCCCGGGCACGGCAGCGGCGGGCGGGGAGCCGACAGAGGCTGACCGGGCTGTGGCTTTTCTGACGCAGCGCGCGGCGTGGGCGAAGAAGACCGGCGGCAAGCCGCCGCCCCGCTACCAGCCGCCGGCATCAGCCAAGCCGTAGCCGCGCCTGCCCGGTGGTGCTCACGCCTGCCGTCGGCGTACCCCGAACAGGACCAGCACCAGACCGGCGACCGCGACCACCGGTCCGACGACCGCCCACAGCGTCACCCCGGACATCACGCTGCCGGCCAGGAACCCCAACCCCTGCAGGGTCCAGACGATGCCGAGCAGCACCAGCACACTGCCCATTACGATCAATGCCTTGCCGCTCATGTGCTGATCCTTGTCCCCGCGCCGGTTCTGCGCAACGGCGCCAGCCGCCTCGTCAGCCGGGCGCCCGCCGGCCTCCCCTTCCCGGGCGGGCTACGTTGGGTTCGTACCAGAAACCCTCTACTCCACACAGGAGCCACAAACCATGAAGATCGCAGTCCTGGGTACCGGTGTCGTCGGGCAGGCCCTCGCAGGTCGGCTGGCTGAGCTGGGGCACGAGGTGACCGTCGGCACCCGCGATGTCGGCGCGACCATGGCGCGCACCGGGCCCGACCGGATGGGCAACCCGCCGATGCGCGCATGGGCGGCGGCCCACCCCACGGCGCAGCTGGCGACCTTCGCCGACGCCACCAGCACGGCCGAGCTGGTCGTCAACGGGACCTCGGGCACCATCTCGATCGCCGCGCTCACCGCGGCCGGCGCGGACAACCTGGCGGGCAAGGTGGTGCTCGACATCTCCAACCCGCTGGACTTCTCCCAGGGCTTCCCGCCCACCCTGTTCGTCAAGGACACCGACTCGCTCGGTGAGCAGATCCAGGCGGCCTTCCCACAGGCCAAGGTCGTCAAGGCGCTCAACACGCTGACCGCGGCGCTGATGGTCAACCCGAAACTGCTCGCCGACGGCGCGCACTCGGTGTTCCTCTCGGGCAACGACGCCGAGGCGAAGAAGAGCGTCACGGGCCTGTTGGAGAGCTTCGGGCATACCGATGTCATCGACCTGGGCGACATCTCCACCGCCCGCGGTACCGAGATGGTCCTGCCGCTCTGGCTCCGGGTGATGGGCTCGTTGAACACCCCGATGTTCAACTTCAAAATCGTCCGCTGAGCCACTGCGGCGCTGCGCCATCGCGGCGCTGAGCCACCGCGGCGCTGAGCCACCGCGACAGCGTCAGGCGCCGGCGGCGATGACGATCGCGTCGGTGGCGAACCCCAGGGCCAGGCCGAGCAGGATGCCCCAGCTGGTGGTCTGCTTGAGGGCCAGCTTGCGCCCGACGGCGAGCAGTTCGATGACCACGTACAGGATCGACCCGGCGGCCAGCGCGAGGAACGCCACGCTCAGAGGTTCGCTGGTGAACCGCTGCCCGACCAGCGTGCCCAGGAACGTCGGACCGCCACCGATCAGGCCCAGCACCGCGAGGAACGTCCAGGAGGGCCGGGTATCGGCACCGGCGAGCGGGGCGACGATGCCGAAGCCTTCAGTGGCGTTGTGCAGGCCGAACCCGATGACCAGCAGTACCGCCAGGGCAATCTCGCCCTGTGCCGCGGAGTTGCCGATGGCCAGCCCCTCGGCGAAGTTGTGCAACCCGATCCCGGTCGCGATCAGCAGGGCGAGCTGCCCCGCCGGGGAGCGCCACCCGGCGGCGGGCGCGGCGGCGGCACGGCGACGAGCACTGCGGCGGGCCATCCACCGGTCGAAGTAGACCAGGCCCAGCAGTCCGAGGCCGACGCCTGCGGCCAACACCAGGCCGTAGCCCAGCACCGGGCCGACGTGGTGTTCGGCGGCTGCGGCGTCGATCGGCTGCCAGGCATGTTCGAGTACGTCGAAGAGCAGGAACACCAGGATGCCCACCGCGATCGCGTTGAGCAGCGCCTTCACCCGCGGCATCGGGGCGCGCAGCCGACCGAGCGGCAGGCCGATGAAGATCGTGAAGCCGGCGATCGCGCCCAGCACCGCAATGTCCCCAGCGGACATGGCATTCCTTTCCGAGATGTACAACGAGCCAGGTGAGGCTAGCCTAAATTAGGTACGCCTAACAAGTCGCTGTCAGCAATTCGGCATCAGAAGCACGCGGGCCGGCGTCGCACCCCCTTTTGGCCAACCGTTCGCACGGTGGAAAGATCGCAGTCCGCTTAGCGAACTATCGAGCGCTTTGCCGGATCAAGCGCCATAGATGTTGGCCGATTGGCCCCTGGAAGTCGGGCGTGATCCGGGAGTAGATTGGCCAACATCTATGTCTGTGGCCGTCGGTTGCGCCGGGCCCCGTCACACACGGAGTTCGGCGTCAGGTACGCAGGAGGGGGTCAGCCCAGCGTCGGGGTTGTCCAGTTCGGGTCACGGCCGCTGAGTCCGAGCAGCCGATCCAGCGTCGGGGCGCCGTCCGCGACCTGCACCGCAGGTCCCCAGACGCCCATGCTCCGGCCCAGCTCGGCGCTGCCGCGCAGCCAGTCGTCCAGCGCCTGCACGGCGTCCGGATCCGGCTGGTACTCCTGGCCGGTGGCGCGGGCCAGATCCCAGCCGTGCACGAGCAGATCGACCAGGACGAGCATGCCAACCGCGCCGGCCGGCAGCGCCGACGAGACCAGAGTCGCCCCGCCGTCCCAAGCGGCCGGGGTACCCCAGGATTGCCGGGTGGCGCCGGCAAGCTCGGTGTACCGGCCCCGCCAGTCGCCGTCGATCCGATCGAGATCCGTCGCCTCGGAGCCGTCAGTCGGCGGCGGGAGGTGCCGCCCAGCGCGCGAGAAGACGGTGACTCCCCACAGCATGTGGTTGAGCAACTGCCGCACGTCGTACTCCCGGCACGGCGTCGCCAACCCGAGCTGGTCGTCGGACACGCCGCGGACCGCCGCGACGTTGGGCCCCACCGTCGCGACCAGCTCGGCGGAGAGTTCCCGGGGCGGCACCAGTACGGCGAACGGAGAAGCTGCGGAAGTCATGGGGTTCACGCTAACCCGCGGCGGGCCGACGCGGGGACCAGGCCGGTTGACGTTGCCGGCGATCGCGACCTGGTGCACTGTGGACCGACGGCGACCGCGGCCTGGTGCACTGTGGACCGACGGCGACCGCGCCACCGACGCTTCGGGCGTACCGTGGTGATCGTGTTCGCGGTCCTGGGGACCTGGGCGACGAGCACGCCAGGAGATCACCAACAGCCCACCGGCTCGCGCAGAGAGGGGTGACCGTGGCATCGGTGAACCCTGCTGGCGCCGGCAATCGGGACCGCGATGGCGCAGGACGCGCGCGCAACGCCCGCCCCCGCGACGAGCTGGGTCGGCCTCTGCCGCACGATGCGTGTGGGGTCGCCGGAGTCCCTGACGACCTCGCGCTCTCCCCGACCGGGTCGCTCACCGAAGCTCAACAGCTCCTCGACGCGGGCCGCCCCTTCCACGCGCACGAGGTGCTGGAGAGCAGTTGGAAGGCCGCCCCCGAGGTCGAACGCGAACTCTGGCGTGGACTGGCGCAACTCGCCGTGGGCCTCACCCATGCCCGGCGAGGCAATGCGGTCGGGGCGGTACAGCTCCTGCGACGGGCCGCCGACCGCATCGCGGGGTATTCGACTGAGCCGCCGCACGGTGTGGCCGCGGCCGGGCTCATCACCTGGACCTTGGCGCTGATCGCCCGGATCGACTCCGACGGCCTCGCCGCCCTCACGCCGCAAGACCTTACCCCGCGCCTACGGTCCTGAGCCTGGCCTCACCGCGCGCGGGCTGAGGCCCGCACGCCGATCCCCGCAGAGCCCGCGCCGTGCTCCTCGTGCCGGGATGGTCCGGTCTGGCGAACCGCTGAGCGCAGGGCCACCGCGGCCCGCGCTGCCCAGTTTGCCGTCGTGGCGGCCTGGGCCGCAGTCAACAGACTGGCCAACTCGAGGGTGATGTGCTCGTCGTAGGTGGCGGTGCGCAGCTCCGGCCGTAGCCGGCCGGCCTCGCCGATCCGCCGATGCGCGATGGCGAGAATCCACCCCTCGACGCCACCTTCGCTGGCCCGGTAGTACGGCGCCCGGTGCCAGGCTTCGACAAATGCGCCGCGGGCCACCCGTTCGGCCGCACCGGGTTCGGTCAACACCCACCCGGCATAGTCGAACACCAACCCGTACAGGCACCGGTACAGCTCAGCGAAGGCGGCCTGCCTACTCTGACTCTTCGCCATCTGTTGGACCAGACCGTCCAGATCGGCGGCCGGCCGACGAACACCCGGACCAACCTCAGGCGCTTCGAATGCCAAGCTCGTCATCGCTCTCCCTACCGCACACCAGTGAGGACTGGGCACGCCACCAGGGTCCGGAGCGACGATCTGACTCAACCCGCCGATGTCGCCTGCGAAGAACGAGCAACACCGTCGGCCTTCTGAGAACGTTGGCTTCTGAGAACGTTTGGTCTGGCGCGACGACGAAATCGGTGGGTTGTCGGATCAGCCTACCGCACCGGCCCGGCCATGGGGACCTCCATCGATGACCGGGCAACCCCCTCACCCCGGAGTAGGGTGGGGGTGTCGCTCGGGACCCCGGTGGCTGACAGTTCGCCGCTGGCGGACGCGCCCCCCGCATCCGAGGTCAGCATGGGTCCACTGCAGGCAATCATCGTGATCGTGCTCATCGTGGTGGTCGGTCTGATCACCATCATCGGTGCCGTACACATCGTGCAGCAGTACGAGCGCGGCGTGGTGTTCCGCCTCGGCCGGGTGCGCGACGGCATCCGCGGCCCGGGCCTTACCCTGATCGTCCCGGTCATCGACCGGTTGACAAAGGTCAATCTTCAGATCACCACCATGAGCGTGCCCGGCCAGGACGGCATCACCCGCGACAATGTCAGCGTCCGGGTCGACGCGGTCGTCTACTTCCGCGTCGTCGACCCGGTCAAGGCACTGGTCAACGTGCAGAACTACCTCTACGCCGTCTCCCAGGTCGCGCAGACCTCGCTGCGGGCCGTCATCGGTCGCGCCGACCTTGACGAGCTGCTCTCCGACCGGGACAAGCTCAACGCGGAACTCACCTCCATCATCGACACCCCGACCGAAGGGCCCTGGGGGGTACGCATCGAGCGCGTCGAACTCAAGGACGTGGCGCTGCCCGAGTCGATGAAGCGCTCGATGTCGCGCCAGGCCGAGGCTGAACGCGAACGCCGCGCCCGGGTGATCGCCGCCGAGGGCGAGTACCAGGCCGCCACCAAGCTCGCCCAGGCCGCCGCCACGATGGCCGGCGACCCCGCCGCACTGCAACTACGGCTGCTGCAGACCGTGGTCGAGGTCGCCGCCGAGAAGAACAGCACCCTGGTCATGCCGTTCCCGGTCGAACTGCTGCGCTTCCTCGACCGCGCCACCGGTACCTGAGAACGGCTCCACTGTCCGCCGTCAAACGTTCTGCCCCGGCTTTTCGACAGGTGCACGAAGGCGATGATGCCGCGCCCGCCGCCGAGCGGATGGGCATCGCAGTGGTGACGTTTCGCGCGGGAACTGGTCGGACGACGGTGACCGGCCTTCGACCGCCGACCGCACCCCGATCGGAGGAGACAGACCCATGACCACAACGGAGTATCTGACCGAGGCTGACGTCGAGAAGCTGGGCCTGGAGCTGGACCGGATCCGCGAAGAGGTGATCGCCAGTCGCGGCGAGGACGACGCGCGCTACATCCACCGGGTCATCGCCGCGCAGCGCAGCCTGGAGCTCAGCGGACGGGTGCTGCTGTTCGCCTCCATCGTTCCGCCGGCCTGGCTGGCCGGTACGGCGGCGCTGGCCACCGCGAAGATCCTGGAGAACATGGAGATCGGCCACAACGTGCTGCACGGGCAGTGGGACTGGATGCGCGACCCGCAGATCCACTCCACCACCTGGGATTGGGACGCGTCCTCACCGACGGCGATGTGGAAGCACTCGCACAACGTCGTGCACCACACGTACACCAACGTGCTCGGCAAGGACCGCGACATCGGGTACAGCATGCTGCGGGTCAGTCCGGAGCAGCCGTGGCACCCGGTGTACCTGTTCCAGCCGCTGTACAACGCGGCGCTGGCGCTGGCCTTCGAGTGGGGTATCGCGATCTATGACGTCGAACTGGAGCGCGTGGTACGCGGAGAGAAGAGTTGGCGGGTGGCGTTGCCGCAGTTGAGTGCCGTGCTGCGCAAGGGTTTCCGCCAGCTGTTCAAGGACTATGTGGCGTTCCCGCTGCTCGCCGGACCGGCCTTGCTGCCCGTACTGGCGGGCAACCTCACCGCCAACGTGACCCGCAACCTGTGGTCCCACACGGTCATCTTCTGTGGCCACTTCCCCGACGGAGCCGAGGTCTTCACCGAAGACCAGCTCGACGGTGAAACCCGCGGCCAGTGGTACCTGCGGCAGATGCTCGGCTCGGCCAACATCTCCGGTGGCCCGCTCCTGCACCTGATGACCGGAAACCTCAGCCACCAGATCGAACACCATCTCTTCCCTGACCTGCCCAGCAACCGGTACGCCCAGATCGCGCCGCGGGTACGCGAGCTGTGCGAGCGGTACGGGCTGCGGTACAACACCGGCTCACTGCTCCGCCAGACCGCAAGCGTCTGGAACCGCGTGCTGCGGCTCCCCCCCCCCCCCCCGACGGCGCCCCCCCCCGCGCCGCAGGCGTAGCCCGCCGCCAACCAGAGGG